>Ga0099824_1002958_pt1 | contig 24877 bp, 5 predicted proteins | sample SiratrowhiteBW_FD_76837 | JGI IMG/M metagenome (GOLD analysis project Ga0099824, IMG submission 76837) | Root nodule microbial communities of legume samples collected from California, USA - Siratro white BW | ecosystem: Host-associated > Plants > Roots > Nodule | place: USA: California...
ACCCTTCCCCCACACCACCCTCTCCCCATTTTTTCCTTCAACCAAAAAAACTAATTTTAAAAAAAAAAAAAAAAAAAAAAAAACGAACGACAAGAATCAAATCTTGATGAATCATGTCATGAATTTACAAACTCAAAGATGTAACTTCTATATGAAAGGCAGATGAGTGATTATATAACTAAGTGTGTGATCAATTAACTCACCCGAAACGCGAACCAGCATGGCCAGTGCATTTGGAGAATGTGAAGAGCATGAGATCATGGTCAGCTTGGTGAGTAATGGGAGTGTAATGTGGCCAGTAATATGCAAGATCATGAACCAGCTTCCCTTTAGCCTCGGATTTCACCACAGGTCCTCGAATAACCCCATCAGGGTTGTTCGGAGAGGTTATGACCTCTATGTAAGGCTCATTTTTCTCATATGAAGCAGCATCACCACCCCATTGGTACAACCCTGAACGCAAAATACTAATCTCATCTTGGTACTCCTGCAAAACATTTTCTTAGTTAGATCAAGTCAACCGTTTGAAGAATAAAAATAAAACCACGTTGTGTGAGGTTGACCAAACTGTGATTAATAATAAAATGGTGGGCGCCAAACAGACAGACACCCACGTTACCCATGTTTGCATATAGAATCAAATCTACATCTTCATGGGCCTATGTGCATATGTTTCCAAAAGACATGTTTGTCACTTTTTGGCCTCCTAAAATGCCCAGAAAACATGGATGAGAAGGTTTCATTTGAATTTTCATTTCCATCTTCCACAGGGGGAACAAGAGATGCTGATCATTGCGTTCAACTCAATATTCTAAGTGGTAACCGCCATAACATGGTTGGTTCGTGAAAGAGAGAAACTTTAGCAATATGCATCGCCAAGAGACACGGTTTTGAGATCGAACGTGGTCGCATTCCCACGTTACAACACACAAAATGGCATATGTATTCATCAATATTAAAATTTTCTTATGAACTCATGATTTTCTGTCAGTGTCATAATTATTTTATTTTTTACCTGTTGAACTGATGTGGATCTCACAAATTCTAGTTTTGACCCAGTAAATGCTGTCTTCATAGATTCTGTCCTGTTCAACTTAATTATAGATAAAAACTTTAAGCATAGAATTCAAGGAAATGTTTTGATGTGGGACATAGGGATGGAGGGTTTTTATTGAAGGCAATATTTTCATGTAAATGAGGATGGAGAGATGTTTCAAAAATTACATCTGCGTTTTGGATTTTTTTTTTCTCTAAAATTCAGAAGAACTAAATTTAATTCCTCAATATTTTAAATTTGATTATGATAATTAAATTTTGAAAATCTTTGTATCACCTTACTTGTTAAAGCACAGTGAAACCTGTTAAAGCCCATTAAATTCAACCTATCAAAATGAAGATAAATACTAATTAAAAAAATTAAGTTATGAGATCCTCCCTTGATTAGCTTTTACGTGCTATTTTAAGGTTTTTTATAAAAATAAAAATATAATAAATTTTCTTGATTTTAATAAAAAATTTATGAAAAAAATATTTTATATTTTTTAATTTTTATATTACAAAATTATATATATACAGTAATTAAATGTTATACTAAAGTAAGGTATAAATAAATGAGTAATTATATTATTAATATTGACAATTAGATAAAAACAAGAAGAAAGAGAAATAAATACTCCTGTAGGATAAGAATAATAAGAATGAGTCTTGTAATAAAGATACAAGAAAAATTAATTAATGCTGTACAATTTAATAATTAATGCAACGTCTGTGTCAATCATTTCATGTTTGTAAAAATAATATTATACTAAATAGATAAAGAGGGAGGAAAAAATTGTTTTGCGAAAATTATAAGTCAATACTTGTAAAAAAACTGTTTTTACATGTGATCGATAGTTTAGAAAAAAATGAAACTTATTTTAGTTCAGAAATAATTTACTAAATTAAAAACAAAATCGCCTATTTTAATCCATAACTATATATAATAAAAATTCTCCCAATTAGTTTATGCAGATTATTTTTTTTTTACTCTTAATAATATGTTAAACTTTTGATTCTATAAGAATGTATATTGGGATTCTTAATATACATGAATTATTTTTTCTATTTTTATTTTAATAATATCTTTAAGTCATCTGTAATATATAAATGAAATTTTCTCGTTTGATGCACACAAGTAATCTTTTATTTTATATTTATAGTGCAAAGATTATTAAATAGTAAGTTAAAAAAAAAAGATTACTAAAAAAGAATAAAAAAACAGAAAATAAACTAAAATATAGTGCAAAGATTATTAAATAGTAAGTTAAAAAATTTTCTACCCACACTCTACCTCCAATTAACCTGTGTTTAAGATGTCTAATGCTATAAAATTAGATCTTTTTAGTACAAACTAATTTCCATAATTTAAAATAAAAAATATTTAATTATCCTAATTGAAAATGTGAAGCCCAAGTTTTGTCATACTTATTTTTCCACTAGTATGTACAAATTTATACCAGTTTTCATAACTATTTTTAGTGTACATACATTTATTTTTTTACCAACCTGCTTTCACTTTCATGATATCTTGATAATCTTTCATTAATAAAATCTGTTGCACTAAATATTATTCTTATTTTGGTAACGGTTATTCTAATAGGTGTCAGTATATTTGTTTCCTTAGTTAATAACCTTCTTTTCCAAATATAATAAAAAAAATTAATTTAAATAAATAAATAAATAAAGTGCATGGCAGCATATGGATCCAAACCCCTTGTTATGTCTGTCTGTGTCTTGTTTGTGTCTTGTGTGTGTCTTTTCTCAAACCATGACTCAGAAAAAAAATAAAATAAATGGCTTAAGTATTCAACACTCTGACAGAGAAACAGAAACAGCTATTTCTCAGTGATGTCTGCAACTGATAAGAGATAAAAAAAACAGAAATCTGAGAGAGGGTATAGTTAGTCACCGAGTAGAATGGTGCAGCAGCAAGAACATTGATGGGTTGAGAAGGGTGTGAAGGAGAGAGAGCAAAAACTGCAGCTTGGAAGAGCTGTGTGGCTCCTGTCCCCACCACAATGTATCTGTCATGGGTGACAGCATTTCCCACCACGTGATGCAGTCTTCTTATGGCTCTCTCAACTTCCGGCAACATGTACCAGCACACGTTGTTCTTCGCATCACCAAGGTAACTCATCAACTCCCACCCTCTAATCACTATGCTGCATTCCTCACTCCTCTTTTTCCAGTATTTTCCGAACACCACTGGATCCCCTCTGTCAAACAAACCATCATTTGTTAACTCTTATCAGTTAATATAATAACACTACTCAGTTTCATTCAATGATGATGATAACAATAACAAAAGCTTCATTCTTTTTATTCACTTTGATTTGCTGCAAATAATATCAGAACGTGAATTCAATGACATCAATCTACTCTACGCTGATAAGATAACACAAAAGAATATGACAGTGAACATCTACTTCTGTGATTATGCAGACAGAAAAAAGACAATGACAGTAAAAAGAAATGAAAGAGTTCATACTTCTCAAGCTCGATGATGGTATTTGGTGAGATGTTAGTAGCTGGAATTGTTCTGCCATTGGAGGAAGGGAAGTTGTTTGTGGCGACCACCATGTTGAAAATGTTATAGCTAGCTCTTGTTTTGCTCACAAGCACTCTGTTACCACTTTTGCTTCTTTCTGCAGTTCTGATATGAGTTGCCTCACATGTATATGAGGTTATATATAGACTAAGAAATGAAACTGTATATATTATAATATTACATAAGATTGACTCTAAAGCATCTTAAGGTTCACTGTATTTTATTTTTTTTTCCTCCATAATTAATAAGCCAATAGTTTTAATATTTTGTTTACAGAACCTCCATATTGGGTAATAATTTACTGATGTTTGAATTGTAAGAGTTTTAAATGAATTAATGTATTTTTTAAAATAAGGAATTATTAAGAGTATTTTATAAATATTATTTAGATAAATTGTATTAATTTTTTCAATTTTTTAAATAAATTTCTATAATTAATTCAAGAAATTTAATTATTATTTTTTTATATATCTTCTTAAATGCCTGTGTCTGACACGTTAATTAAAATTTTACCTCTTAACATTTCTTGGAATTTACAGTCTAGACAGTTGGCCTAAGCAATTTAGTTCATGTTAAATAAATTTTAAAAAACATTTAATGGTTTCACGTGTGTATATATATATATATATATATATATATATATTGTGTATGTATTATATTTGATCCGTGAAAATTTCATTCTAAAAACAAATTAAAAGTTATTTCTAAGCAGAAGTCCTATATAATAGAATAAAATGTGTATTTTAATTAAAATTAATTACATTACAATTTAAATTAAAAAATAAAAATAAAATAATTAATAATTAGAGGTGAAATTTAACAATATGAAAGGCTTGCTTTTACAGAAAATAAATATTTTTTTTAAAGAAAATATTAATAATAGAAATTGAGTACACTTACTTTGTTTATACACAATATTTCAATCAATTATTCACCGGACATAATATAGACTTTGATACTAATAATATTGACAGCATAAAAACCTTAATTTTAATGAAATAATTTTTATTTCTATAAAAGAAATATGAACAGCAAGTAATTTTTGTTTGGTAAACTTATTTTCTTTGCTTAGAAGGTTAAAATAAAATATTAATTAAACTTCTTTCTTTAGGGATTATTTCACGGTGCTTAGACTTTCTGTTAGACTGAGTTTTTGGATCCAGACATCAAATGTTGCATATAAAGGCAAATGAATATCTGATGAAGTGTGTAGAAATTATTTTTATTATTAAGTTTATAACTCTAACTTATTATTGTACTATAATTATAAAAATTATTTAACATTATCCTTTTGTTATTAGATTAAAACATTTAAAGATTAATTCTTACCTTTTATATTAATCAGAATTTTATTCCTTTTAAAATAGAATTAAATTTACAGCATTTCACATTAAAACACTTTTAAGCACACTTTTGACCTCAGAGAAAAATAAAATTAATTAAATCCTCAATAAATTTAATAATTAAGGAATAGAAATGGAATAATAAAAAGTTATGGTATATTAGCAGGTGCACCAACCAACTTCTCTTAGTTAACCATTATAATTTGGAGTTTAAATTTTGTAGAGATTATCTTCTCAGTCAAGCTATTTTCTTAATTTTAGTTGCCAACCCTATTTATAATGACCCTCACCAAAAATTCAACCCTAATAGATTGACTTTATGTTAATTTTACTGTTATGTGTGATATATTCCATCTACATTATAAAATTAGAATTAGAAAGTTCTTTCCTTTACAAAAATTATGCATATGTCCTTGTACTTTGGAAAACTTGATATCTTCTTCTACTATTTTAATGAGATTATTTTTTTACACATATCATGCTTTTTATTTTACTTTTTTGAAAATTAATATTTTTTATACAGTAAACCATATATCAATATTGTAAAAAATATAAATTTTATTTAATATTATTTTTATCAAAATTGAAATATAATTTTTTTCGGTGAAGTAAAATTGACTTTGAGAAAATTAAGCTTTCACTAAGTTATATCCTTTTTTATAGTGATTATGGAGCATTCTTGATTAAACATAGAGAAACTATGCATACTCCAAGTTATGATAAGTAATTGAATGGTAGAGATTCTCCTTCTAAGATTAATTTAATTTGTGTTTATAAACTTTTTTTAGATTAGGGTATCATTGATTGTTAAATATTTGTCATACACTCAATCATCATAAATATACAATAAATCATTATAAAATATATTTAATTTTATTAGATTTCATTTGATTCAAATGGAAATGGAATCTAGTATTATTATGCAGTATGGTTTCATCCACTTGGTAAATGGTAGCCTAAGGAAATAATTCATACTAAAAAAAGTTAGCATATGGGTGTGTCTAATTAAGTATGTTATTACAATTTTATCATTGTTTTATTTGTCTTTTTATAAAGCTCCATACTGTGTATGTAAGGCAATAATGAAAATACAAAGAAAATTTCTTTGGGAATGGAGTTCAAAAGGGAAAAAAATACCATGGATTAAATGGGAAAATTTGTGTAAATCTAGAGAAAAAGGTAAGCTGGCTCTAAAAGCATAGAAAAGTTTAATATAGTCCTATTAGGCAAATGAGAGTGGAGATTGGAAATGCAAAGCTAGAGACTATAGAAAGAGATTCTACAATCTAAATATGGTATGGAGGAACCTAAACCCTAACATTTCATATGGAGAGTATTATTGGACAAAATTTCAATAAAAGTAAACCTTGTGGTTAGAGAGGTGTGAAGTTATTAAAAAATTATTTTATGTATCCTATGTTAAAAAGAGGAGATTAGCAACCACCTATTCAATAGGTGTAGTGTAATGATAAAAGTTTAGAATAGGTGAGAATAAATTTAATAAGTCATAATCTACTTAAGAATCAATTCCTACATTTTCACCTAATGAGACTTAATAAAAATCAAAACAGAATATAAAAGGAACTATGAGTAATAATAATCTCACAGAAATAACATCATCCTTTAGGCAGAGAAAACCTAATCACAAAAAAATACTTTTGTCTACCCAATTAAAAATATATAAATATAGATGAGACATAAAATTATTAGAATAAAATTCTCGTATTCAAATTGATACTACTTCAATGTCTCAAAACATTTTAATAATATACTAATTTGAAATTCTTTATTATGGAAATATGGGAAGGGATGAGTATGCATAAAATGCAGGATTAGTAATGAGAAGTAATCAAGTGGCACTTAAACGTTTACTTATTATTTCATTTCAGCTAATCCAATCTAAGATAATCTTATGGTGAGCTATAAACAAGCTTAAGTGGGGTAATGTGGGATGTGTAATCCATCTATAGTGAATAATGTATTCCCTGTCTGAACTCATGGGGGCATAGGCAACAGGGTTGTTTTAAATCAGAACATTGACAATAATCTTTTCAGTTAAATGTTGACTTTTTGTTTTGATCTAAAGATTAAAATTTTATAATATATATATATATATATATACAAATATGAAGTCATTTTAGTGATTAAATAATGTTAATCATTAGCATTCTAAGAAAAATAATAAATAATTCTTTAAAAATATTGGAGTAATTTTATTAACTCGAATTATTATAAGTATTAAATTTATTAATTCAACAACTTAATATTTTGATATTATTGACTAAACAATCATATGTGCATGTACCAGATTTTAAATAAATTAAATTAGTTATGTATTCTAATAGATTTACTTATCATTGTAGTTAACATTTATAGTTATGATTCAATTAATCTTTATTATAAGTGAAAATGAATGGTTATCTTTTGTTGTTCTTTGGTTAATTTGATTTTCTCTCCTATTTTTGTAAATGTAAAATATACTGATATTTTTATTTTATATTATATTTATTAAATTTAATAAATGTATAATGATAATATATGTATGCTGAATGTATAATGTTTTAATTTAATTTGTATATTGAAAATTATTAAAAAAATAATTATGAAAATATTTGATTTATATTTTACTGGAATTAAATTTGGTTATTAGAATTAAAGTTTTAATTTTTGGATTAAAATGTTAAAGCACAAAATTACAATTGTAAGCTGAATTTCAAGGTTGAAGGGGAGTGGTAATAACATGAGTACTAAGCTAGTATTTAATTAATTTTATTGGCTCGTATTTAATTAATTTTATTGGCATATTGTTTATATAAAAGTATCATTACTTTTATTATGCAGTTTTAATATTATATTTTTTAAATTAACATATTTATTGGAAATTAATAAATATATGTATAATTAATATATAATTTCGTAATTGAATTTATATATTAAAAATATTATTAAATAAAAGTAATTACAAAAAATTTAATGGATTCTTATATATACATATATACATATACTAAATAAATTATGTCTTATTATTTATTGAAAATAATTTATAAAATATAAAATTTAAAATATATGTTAATGAACATGTGTATATAGAAAATAGTAATAATATTTTTTCATGATTTCTATTCAACTGAATTAAATTTGGTTTAAAACTTTAATTCTTATATTTTAGATTGTGAAAAAAAAAATGAAATTATAATTATAAATTAAATTGTAATCTCAAGGAGAGTAGCGATAACACAAGTATTAAGATATTTGTAGTTAATTAAATTTGAAGAATGATACCTTCACACTAAAAACAGTTATCTACGTTCATTTGACACCCTAAAATAATATTATTTTATTAAAATATAATATTTTATTTTAAAAAATAGGAATGAGATGGGGTAATTTTGCAATATTATTTTATTAAAATATAATATTTTATTTTAAAAAATAGAAGTGAGATGGGTAATTTTGCATTAGTGGTGTCAAAGTAAATTTATTCACTAAATTTATTAAAACGGTGTTTACACAAACATACTATATAGCTTTATTACCGAAAATCAATGAGTAGATTTAATTAATTTATTAATATACTATTTAATAAATTATTAATATATAAATAAAAGTTATGTTATCTTGACAACTTATTATTCTGAACAACTATCATATAATCCATTTAAATTTTAAATAAGTTATTTACTAGTTTACTTGTTAACTAACTCATGTATACTATTTTGTTATTAAGGTGATGTGGTCTATGGAAAAGGACAATTATCCTATAAATAATTTATCCAATAAATGACTCTGATATTCTTAGGTTTTCTTAAGGTTTGGGGTTTATATATCATTACTTCTCTTTACCGGTTTCTAATTAGTTATTAATTTATTTTTTTTAAAATATTTATCAACTTGTAGGTTAATTAATTCATTAATTTTTATTTTGAAAGTAATTTAGTTTATAAATTAAAAGAGATTAAAAAAAATACAAATTGACTAATTAGAGACTAAAAGATACAAATAATGATCAGACAACAAAATGAAACAACAGAATATCTAAAAAAATAATGAAAGTGGTTTGAACATTCAATAAAACAAAATTAAAAGAAAATACTCAACTTCAAATATTATACTTAAAATTTAATTAAAAATATAATTTGATTAAAGTTGAAGTATAATTTATGTTATTTCTTAAAAAATTGTAATATATATTTCCCTCATAGGTTCACATAAATGAGAAATATAATGAAGCTGATACTCTTTGAAACAGATATGAAACTCTTACTCTAAAGATTACATTAAATATAACTAGGAAGAAGAAATGTAGGAGTTCAAGCTTTTTGTCTGCTTGAGATGGTTTTAAGAACATTCTCATGGGAGAATGAAATGTATAGACCATCACAAGGAAATTTGCTGCACAAATTGCCAGCACTTAGCAATTTCATGTTGTGAAAACCACGAACAAAAACTTTGAAATTTCCACTTCTAATGAATTTGGGAAAACTATATTTATAGATGAATTACACAAGGGATAAACAACCAATGCTTATGTCTTTCTATGTCCTTTCACTTTAAAAAAAATCTTTTGATGTTTATTTAAATTTATTATAATATTTTTTCTTAATTATAATATTGATGATTACTTGTCGTCGAAAACTCTTATTGATTACTTTTAATAAAAAAAATTATTCACAAAATTAAATAATTATCTTGACTATTAAAAAGTTATTTATTTTTTATTATTATCAACTATTCGGTGTTTGATTGAACCTCAGATAATAATATTTCATTATAAAGTTTTGAATATATGTTGAATGATATACAAATATGACATGAAAAATACAATGTTAATGAGATAATACTATGCATTCAATTTTGGTTATATACTTTCCGGAATTAAAAAATAGAATTTAAAAAATTTGCTTTGGAATATACTTTCTAGATTAGTCATTTAAGCATGTATTTTAAAAAGTTTATTCCAAAAAATTTCCAAAATAGTCATTCTAAAACACTAATATTTTTTCAAAATAGTTAAAACTAACATTCTGGATATTCTGATATAGAAGAAATAATTTTCTAATAAATATTTTACAAACGAATAATTTAAAAATATGAGGATACACCTAGTAATTATGAGAGTATAAGAAAAACCCAGATATTATTATAGTTTAAAACAAAAAGCCTTTCTCACACCAAAGTTTCGTTATTTAGGATAGAATGAACTTCGTGTCCTTGAAAAAATAGTAAAATATTAAATGTATCTTTTAAAAAATTGTATCAATTTTTTCCTTTAAAATCTAAATATATATTTTTTAGGGTTCTTGTTAATAATAACGGTATAGGTAAAACTTAACTTATTCTGATGGTCCTAAAATAATGTTAATTATACATCTAACCTAAACTACTATGAATAATGAAATACATGTGTTGAAGTTTTATTTCACGGAAGCTTTCTATAAATTTTCATTATTAACAAAAACCTAAAAATATATATATTTTTAAGAAATAAATATAATATAAAAAAATAGAAGACGTATTTAATATATTTAAAATTTGTCACGAACACAAAAAATCATTTTTCACTTAAATAAATTATTAATTCCACCCTTTAAATGTTACCCATTCACAAGAAAGTAATTCTTAAAATAACAAAATTATACTCCAATATTAGAAATAATACTAAATACTCCCTGTGTTATTTGTAAAATATTGTATGTGGTTGTCCATATAATTTTATTATTTTAGAGACTATTTCGAAAAAAAAAATAAGACTTTATAAATTATTAATTGGATCATGATGGACACGGAAAATCATTTAAAAACATAGAGTGGTCATCATAGTTTTTTTAAAGAAAACTATGATTTAAAAAGAAAAAATGAAAATGGTTGTGAAAACTGAATATGAATATGGAAGTAATTGGGTAGAAGAAGATATTAACACGTTGTAATAAACTTGAAATGAATAATTTTTAAATTTTATTATATTAATAAAATTTTTAATTTTCAAACAAATATTTATGATCGTTAATGTTTTTCAAAACTTATTGTATTAATAAAAATTTATTTATCAAACAAGTTTAATACTGAACATTTTAATCAATAATTTAAAGTTTATTGTATTAATAAATATTTTAATTTCATCTTTTTATTCTGATTTAGAAATTTTATTTTATTTTTTTGAGCTCAAATATTTTTTATGATCATGATGAAATCTTTAAATTAAACGTCTTCTCTTTTCTGTCGAAAGTGAAAGTGCCTGTAAATCAGAATAAATATAAAAGTTCTGTTCCCTGTGTAGAGTTTTTCCCTTGCAGACGCATAGTCATAAACGTCTGTACCAACTCTTTGTAAGACGAGTTGGGTCAAACTTTTCTTAGTAGTCCTCAATGGGAACTTCTGCCCCCAATACGGTCTCCAAGAATTGTCTTTTTTTTTTTTTTTTACTAAATTTTCCAGCACCCCACCAATGAGAGGAAAGGATACAAATGCTTTGGATTAGGGTTAGGGTTTTGCACAGTCACATAATTTATGGGAGGTGGTGTGGTTATTCGTTGGAGGAAGCGTAGCTTAGTCAACGTTGGTGGTTGTTTTTTCATTTCATTTGATTCCTCCTTTGTAAAATTTGATTTGAATTTTATTCAGGGTTCCTCTTTTATTATAAATTGTAAAATTTGATTTGAATTTTATTGAGTGTTGATTTGAGTTAGATTTCGGTAAGAAAAATTTATTTTGATTAGTAAGGTTGATTTGGATTAGATTTTAGTAAGATTGATTTGGGTTAGGTTTTGGTGAGAAAATTTTACTTTAATTAATAGGATGTTTGATGTTATTGGACGATTTAGGGGCTGCGGTCTAAGGTGGACTACTATGTGTAAAATGCAAGTACGAAGTTTTTTTTTTTTTTTCTTTTTCGGAAATCTTACAGAATTTTGTTTTTAAGAAAATGTTTGGTGGACAAACATACTTGAATTATGAAAAAATAATTTCAAAACATGTTTCCTAAACGAAGTTTTTGATACATGTTTCTAAAATAAAATTTTAAAAACTTAAATTAAACTTTGGAAAACAATATTCTGAAATTGATTTTTACACTCCATAATTCATTTCAGAATATCATTTTCGGAATCGGAAGTCATATTTACCTACCAAAGGATAGCACTGATATTTTAAAAATATAAGCAATTGCCTAAATTGTATTGGGTTTGGCGAACATTTGGGCCGTCGCTAGTGTGACCGAACCCGTTAGTCCCTGTATTGGTTTGTGATCGAAATGGTTAGGCAAACTTGGTATCTGTGTTGTTAGCTCTTTGTTTTTTCCTCTATATTTAAGTGGGGCAAAGTCTCCACCGCATAAAGAAAGGAAATTATAGACTTTGCGTTGGACACAGAAAGCCCTTCCTTCTTTTTCTTTCAGGAATACTATGTGTTTTAAAAAACAAGCAGTTAGGACATTATACCTGTGACATTGAAGAGTTCCATGTTTATATCACAGAATCTCTCGTCACAACCTAGTTTCAATAGCTCAACATTAAAATTTCAACAGTTTGTGGTATTTATATTGAGACAATAATTGTGTACACTATAGTGATTGTGACGTCCTATTCACTATGGCCTCTGATATCTCTCACAATCCTACAAAATACAGAATGGTGGTATAAAATTGAGGAGAAAAGATGGGAAAATATTTACATTTTGCAAAGGTGAAGGGGCACCAACGGAAATGAATACCCTATTTCTTTATATATATCTCTTTTAGTTGAATGAAGGACAGTAAAGAATGGTGTGCTAATGATGGATTTCATTCGGCATTGTTGGAGGCTTCTTCCTAAACACGTGTTTCCTACAGCGTTCGAATATACTGTCATAGATTAAGTCAAACTGCACTCCTGCTCTCTCCCGATTAATAATGAATAGTATGTGATCACCCTCCACATATTTGTAGTACCTGTTTCATCAAAACACCATAAATTCATCAATACAGAATATCTTCTCAGAATGAAAAGTGCTAATTTAGTGGACAATTTTTTTAAAATTAAGAATGCGCCCCAGCTATTAAGAATTTCCAAATATCAGATTAGAAATTAGATGGTTTAGTACCATCTTCAATGGAAGTTGTTATTTTAATGAGAGTCTCACATGCATGCAATCTCTTTAATTTTAAAGAACTCGTCTACATGAGACCCACAATAAAATAATATTATTATTCATAAAAAGTTCCTATTAAAGATGTTCTTGATGCAGCTTATAAAAAGAGGTCACTGCACTATACTGATATCCTGTGAACCAATTTAGTATACCATACAATTTTAGATATAAGGAAATAATGCAAAGCTAAGTCTAAGGCTACAGGGTTGACTATGTTATGAATTATTATGGGAAAAAAAGTATATAGGGTGCTAGTTTTACGGACCAGATGCCAGGTTGTAAAGGTTTGCAATCTGATTCCTTTTCAACCAAGCAGTTGGGGTGTTCAATTGGTAGGCGAGGATGAGTCATGGATATTGTGTTTAATGCTCCATCATTGTCTAGCCAGTCCTCATCCCTGCACAAGAAAAAGTAACATATTGTTGATGGATTGATCAAGCTTAATCCAAATTGCAGACTAGTACTGTCAAAGGAAGCAAAAATAGTTTATCTATTGCATTTAAAAACCAACCTGTATCCCTTATAAGGGGGAGGAACATCTGGAGGATAACGCCACTGGCTCATCTGCAAAACTCTTATGAAAAGCATGGGGTGAATTCCAAGTATGCTTGAAGGAACTGTAACGCCCATGATCTTCGTTGTGCGCTTGGTAGCGTAGCTGAAGTAGTATGTGTTGGGAAATGTTTGTAGGTGGTAATTGAGTCTTATAGAGCCTTGAATTGTAAGATCAGGGAGGATCCAATCTCCTGAAGCAAATGGACCAGCATTCCCCAATAGACAGTCAACAAGACCCCATATGCCCATCTTTCTCCATGACATGTTAAAGTGATCAAACCCAAAATTATAGTAGTTCTTCAGCCAGGAAATGTCAAACCAGTCATATATAATCACTCCAATGCGGCAAAGCTGTAGCAGGCAAATAGGTTTCAATGTTTTCCCATCTTCTGGCCTGAAACAATCTCAAATTATAGACAAGCTTAGCATTTAGTTTGCTATATGTAGCCAACACTAATAATTAGCGAGATATTGATTCTAATATCATGTTGTTTGCTAACAAAATTAAATTAAGACAGCTAACAAAAATCAACAATTATAAAACAGTTATAAGTTTAATTATAAGGAAAAGCTGACAAGAACTCACTGCATGCCATCTGTGTAGGTTCTTGTAGTCCCATTAAATGCTCCAGATAAGGAGGTGATACTTAATACCCAGTTCTCTGAACTGTTTTCATACCCCTTGAATGCCTGAAACAGTACGAACATCAAATTATAAAAAATACGAAAACCACAACAAATAAAAAAAGAAAAATGCATAAATAAAACCCTTTAGAATTAGAAGGAAAGGTGAAAAGCATGGGAAACCATTAGCACCAACCTTATCAGCAAGCATTTGTTGCAAGACACGCACAACTTGTGCACCTGCTGAGTGTCCAACAAAATGAATAGGGTGATCCTCGTCCCACTCAGGGTAATGCCCTGCATCCCAATAACAAGACATTTTCATAAAACATCATAAATTACAAAAGCTAAAACAACAGCAACAAGAAACAGAACATTAAGATCTCCGAACCTTGTTCATAGACTCGTCCAAACTGCGAGTGTCCACAAGCCGTGCTATGCTCCTCACCGTAATCAACTTGCCCACCTTTTAAATAATAGAACAATTCTCGAGCCCTGAGGCCACAGAAAAACAAGGGAACCCTTTTTTAGAAATTTTGTAAAACAGAACAAGCGTAGAACACGGGTACACACAGCACAAACGTTTAACCAAAAAAACCCCAAAATCAAGCTCTTATACCTCAATAACCCACCTATCATAGATACTGGTGAGAGACCCCAAATCAGGGACAAGAACCCTTTCATCTTTCTTCTCCGCCCCAGCAAAGTACGACAAAGCCCCCAATCTCTGAGAAAAACGACCGTATCAAAGACAAATTGAAATCAACACCCCAGAAGAGAAACACATGAAAAGGGTAAAACTTGAGAAGAAAACAAGGGAATAAAAGCAATGGGGCTTACCCCTTTGCCAAATCCAAAAATCCCATGCACCAACACAATAGGAGGAAGATCATCAGCATTGGTCTTGGAAGTTCCATCTTTGACCTCAACATTAACGTCAGGTTTGCGAAAATATTCACTAAGAGCCTGTGACAGGTCCCCAGCAACAGCGGAGCTAAATATGTAAAATCCATAAAGCAGATGAACCAAGGAACTCACAAACAGCTCCACCAATTGCAGATAAGAAATCCATAACCGCATCATTTTCTTCTTCTTCTTCTTCCTTCACAACCGATAACAACAACAAGAACAACAAAGAGCCTTCTCAAAAGAAAAACCCCAAAAAGGAAGGCTCTTTGCAGGGTTAAAATCAAAAACCGTTTCAATTTCAACCCCCGATATTGCTGACAGAGACCCTCCTTTTTACATTAAAAAGCATCAATTCCCTTCAACGCTCAAACAATTTTCACAAGCTATATTATTGTGGCAATTGGAAACTTCAAGAAGGCCCAACCCTTTCTTCTTATATTATATATAGCAAACAAATACGCGCTCTTACCTTGCTTCAGACTTTGAACGTTGCCTCTTCCCACATTGTCTTCATTTTCTACCTCACATTTCTCATTTCCCTTTCACCTTTTGCCTATTTTCTATTCCTCCACGTGGCTGACAAAACCAAAACAAAAATACAATAAACAAACATTCATTACAAGCAAATAACACGTACCAGATAATAAAAAATGCTCCATTGGGGATGTAACACTTGTCCTTCAACCCTAAACAAAAATCTATATCCAAAATAATTACTAAATTTTCGCCTATAAATTAGGGGAAATGAAAAAATGTATGTGTATAGATAACAATAGATAAAGTTTGGTAAATTTCACAGACTGTGACATGCATTTTTACTGGAAAATAGTTGTACAGAGTATAATTAGATTAAGTTTTCACAATATTTTTTTATTCAAACTTTATAAATTAAAAATTTATTTATTATAATTATGGAGAGAGTATTAAATAGAGTAATAATAAGTGTTGTTTGGAGGGAGCCATGTGTGTGCTGTAAGGAGCTGGAAGGTTCCATGATTTGTCTTATCCATGGAAATTAGAAACCCTAAAATCAAAGAAAATTAACCATAATAAACATTGGTTGGTTGTTAGTTGGGCGATCTATCCAAAGCGCTTTTTCGGGGATTGTGGATTGACCCACGTTCCATGGTACAACAACGTGAAGTTCTGTTCTACTACGGATTTATTTTACTTAAGTGGAATTTATTTTACTTAATTTTTTTTTTGAGAATTAACCATAAAAATGTTGTGAAACTTTCTGTGGTGGGTATCAATGTGAGTTATTTAGTGTGATCTGTGTTTGGTTATGTAGTAGTAGGTAAATTATTGGTGTTTAGCTTGTTTAAGATGCTATACTCATAAAGTTGAAAATAATTTAAGAAAATTTTCATCAAAACAAAATTAATTAAGTTATAAAGTAATTAGATAAGATAAACCCAAACTTAATATTTTTTTTAATAAATTAACTTCAAACTTTTAACTGTCCTCGGTTAATCTGTAACAAGAAATCATACTTAAAAGAGAGTGTTAAAAATAATGTTCGTAGCATAGTAATTTTAACCAAACTTTCTATCAAAATCGTATCATAGTAATTACCATCAAACAGTTTAAATCAAAATCAAGTGATACTAAGCAATGGATAAGTTTAGGCTTAGCAATTCAGACAAAAAAAAAAAAAAAACGGCATTAACAATGACTTTTTTTAGCTTTTAAGAGAACCAGCTAACAATATTCAATGTTTCAGTTGGTTTTGAAATGAAGCATTAATTATTTTCTGTAGGTTTTAATTTTTATTTTATTAATTGATGTGTTCGAAGTAGAACTACTTGTTTTGATAAACTTTATCTGAGATTTACCAAATTGAGCGTCTACATGTTCAGACATTTGAGATCTTTGGAGATAGATGGATACCCCAACAAAACCAAAACTACACCGTAAATTAAGAATACGTATCTTTTCGACATTCTAACACTTGTATTGCCTACAATTTTCTAGAATAAAGTGCTATTTTTTATAAGAAAAAAATAGATGTATGTTTATAAATTTTACCTACAATTGTAACATTAATTTGATTCAAAGGACAAAACCTTCAAATATAACTCTCTTCTATTTCAAGCAACAACAAAGTAACTCTAATTATGATCCTTTACTCATCATAATTGTATCTTTCAACTTATGAATACTTATTATAACATTTACTTTAGATAACTCTATCAATTACCGTTGAAACAATTCATTACAAAGCCTAATCCAAAACATTATAGAAATACTCTGAAACAACACGTAAGATATATTCTTTCTTTGAATCAAGATGACGTATTTTTCTCTAATTCTTCTATAAAATATATGACTGACATTTAAATGTAGAACCAGTCATATATTTCTTCAGTACTCAGTAATAACAATAAAAATGAAACCTAACCTTATGAATAATACGTAAATCTCTCACCAACTGGCCAGCTAGTAACCAAACTTCCCTACAAATACACCTAAAATTTGGACATATAACCCCACATTATTACTTTGATGATCTATAATTCATAGAGTTTTATAATATCTTCGCATGGAGTTCGTATTATATTTTTTTAAGATGTTGCATAAATTATATTCAAATTATAAGACATTTTAATTTTTTTTTTATAATTTAATGATTGAGTGGCACATGCATATTCACGAATCATTCCGTGTTGGTATTTCTCATGAGTGGAGTGCAATTATAAACATTGCTTTTCCACCACAAAACAAAAAAAAAGGTGCAAATGGAAGAATCCCTGAGTTTGCACACTCTCTCCTTTACTCCTTTTTTGTGAATAGTTTCCTCATTCTTTCTGTCCGTTGCGTAATAATAATATTATTAGTATTATTGTAACAGTTAATGATTAATAAAATAAGGGTGGAATAAAAAATCAGATTTTGGAACTTACAAATATTTTGACTTGCCTTGCTTTATAAACAAAGCTAGCTGTTTAGTATTTTAAACACCCAAGATTCTGTTTGTTGGATTATCAATGGTGTTGTTTGGTTTGGTTCTTGTTTTGATCCTTTTGAGGGTTGAAAATTCAATGTATCTATAAATCATCTAGTATGGTCTAGTTTAGGTTACCAAATTTGAAATATCAAAGGTCCAATTCAATGGTCCTCAATAATTCACTGTCACAAATCCGTGGCTTAAAAGTATTTAACAATTCTTCCTTTTCTCAATATAGTGTATTGTGTAGAAATAGATCACCCAATTGTCATATGCAGCTAATTTTTAAATTTTTTTATTTTGTTTACTTTATTTTTTTATACAAAATAATATAAAAAATAAAGCATTTGACTGTCAACCATTTTAACTATACTTTATTGTTTAAATTAGAATTTTTTGTTTTAGGATAATTAAATCTATGAACAGAAGAATTAATTATAAACGTTGTTATTGTTCAAGAGTGGTGTATTTGACTTTACATGATTGGAGTGGGACACGTGAAAGGAGAGGAGAGAAAAATATTAAAAAAAGAGAGAAGAATCTGATGACTCAACACTCTAGAACTTCCCCAACCCTAATGCTGCCAATATTTTTTTATAGTCATCCATTTTTAAAATTTTATGGTTAATAGAAATGTTATAAAAAATATACCCATATTGATTCATTAAAATCGAATATTATAAAATAATTAAATAAAAATTGTAAAACAAGAAATAGTTTTTATAATATTTTACACTGTTTTATTGATTAATTTATATTCATGAATAATAAATCAAGGCACTGTTTTATTTCAATGAATTATTAGAAATTTTTTTAAAGAGAGTTATTAAATTAAAATATGAAAACTAAAATTGGCTACAAGTTATCATTCAGCCATGATATTGTTTCCCTAGCTTGTCTAAATGTTTGTCATCATCATATAGAAAGAATATCAAATCTAAGACAATCTAAATCCTTAAATTTTAGTTAAAATAAAAAGAGAGAGCCTCAAACTATATGTTTATTAATAAAGATTAATTGTTGTTGTCGGTTGAAGATACCTTATCACGATCTGGTTTTGTTATTTCCATTCTAATTCGTCATAACTTGCACGTTTTCATCGTTTACCTGACACTCAGTACATTGTTAGGTTTCAATCAAGCAAGGGAAAACAACTGGGAAACTAAGACTCCAAAAGTAATAAGCTAAATCATTTTTTTTTTAATTCATCCATTTTTTTCTCATGCTTTTATATTTTATAGTTTTAAGCTCGTATATGTTTTATTTATTAATTTAAGGTATCACTGAGAAATAATTTAATCAATTAAAATGTAAAATATAAAATATTTCAACATACATAAATTTAAAATTGGATAAATTAGATATTAAAAAATATAAAGACTAAAATAACAAAAAAAATGTCAAAATGGAGTTTCAGAAACTAAAGAAGAACAAATTTGCAGGTCTTTTTTTTTTCTATTCAGGTTCATTAGGGCTGTGAGCCCAAATAACTCTTTTGGGCATCGGAAACCACTTAGCCCAGTTTATTTTTAACTGGATACTTCTTCCTGTACCCTCATGGTTTTTTCTTGCACTTTTAGACCTTTAGAAAAACCAGAATAATTTTTTTGTTTGTATTTTTTTTATTTTTACATTTTAAAACTTTATTTTTTATATTTGTATACAAATTTTACTAGATAAATTATTTTAAATAAAATAAGGGAGATCCAAGCACATTTTATTAAAATCATGAATGTGAATGTAATTTATGAAAAATATAAAACAAAAAGGTGAATGTTTTGATTAAAAACTTAAATGGATGAAAATTCAATTTTATTAAAAAACATAATAAATGTCTATATATTTTAAAACTCAAAGGGTAAGAATTATTTAATATTATCTTAATATTACTAGAATTATTTAATAATAGTACTAATAATAATATAATTATTATTTAATTTGATCCACAAATTTTATTAACTAAATTTTAGTTTTTAAAATATCAAATTATTTATTTATTTAAATATTAGATAATATAATATATATATTTAAATTAATCTAAAAACCCGATAAAAGACATTTTGAATTTAAAAAAATTAGTAAAAATATTAAATTTGTGGATTTAATTAAATAAATTCAATCTAATTCAATCAAAGGTAGTTGAGTTAAGTTTAGTCAAATAAAAAAAAAAACACAATTCTGAACCTGAATTTTATTTACTACACTGGATGATAGATTTGTCCAAATTTAACATGTATATACCCCTGATTATCTCTCTATGAAAAGACAAAATTTGAAAGTAGACCAGAAAAAAGAAAAGCCCATCTATTTGCAGTTTCAATAAACTATTTTTCAGGTTCAGAAGCTCCCATGATTAAAATTTCATTCATTTTGAAATTTAGTTTTTGGAATATATTATTTCTGGATTAGTTTATAAAGTATGTTAAAAATACTCTGGAGACTAATTTCTAGAAATTACTGATTACCAAAAATAAATTCCAGAACTTGCTTTCGACAACATAATTTTTTAGAGTTAAAGGGCCCCTACTATTGACACCTCCAAATTACTATTAAAGCCTACTTTGTTTTTCTCTTTCTATGACAAAATACTCCTAACACTTCACATCCTCCACAACAACAGAGATTTTTTCCGTTACGTTTGATGAAAAAAAAAAAAATAGTTCTTAGAATTTTTTTCCTCGTATAGGGAATTTTTGGCTTTGACAAAAAACTTTTTGGTTAAAATGAAAGTTAAACCAGATTTTAAAATCTTAAATTTTCGAATATACATTTAAGATTTAAGATATTTAAAAAAATGTGTTTAAAAAATGTTCTGATTTAACACCATCGTTTTTCTTACAACAATTTTAAGTCAAACTTTTGTCTGCAGTCACCTTTGAACCCTAATAATAATAAAATAATAATTAAAGTTGATAAAGTATTTGAAAGATATATTGAATTTTGAGTTTCAATCCATTAAACGAGAGGAGATAATTAGTGAAATATTATTTTACTAACATGGTCACTTAAATAAGGTGTAAAATTTTCAAGGAAAATATTATAAAACAAGAATGGATTGTATTGTTTAGATTATTACAATTACTTACTCAAATACAAACAAAAATCCACGGATTAATCATTTCATAGGACTAAACATGACAATCTTATTATTATGCTTTTCAAAATTATTTTTAGCCTCACCACATATACAACTATTTTAAAAAACAATTTTTCATGTTAATACATCAACTACAGAAATTAAAGTAGTTCTTTCACTTCATGTAACATCATACTTCAAAAAGTGGGATAAAGCTTTGTTGTTAAATGAACGAAATTTTATTCTGTAATCAAACTCACATTCTTTTTTATTACATTGTTTATTTCTAATCGAACTCAGATTCCTATTCTATTCTAGAGGTTTAGACATTGGAAACATATTGAATTCAAAAAAATATAAAAGCACATAATTTTGTATCCCTAAATATGAGTACAATACAGTTTGTATACATGTTTTCTTAGTAAAAAAAACCCTAAGTTTGTATTAAATACAAAAAAAAAATATTATATTGATGAGGTGCAATATAGAACAGAATTATTAGGGTTGGAATGCTGGTGGAACATCATACTCTATTCATACTCAGACGCAGCAATGTAGTCCCTACATCTTCATGTGCATTGACTTAGGGTTCAACTTGATTAATGTGCTGCTGCAGAGGTCATTTACTCCTTTGTCTATCAAGTCAATCATGTTTATCATATCAAACCCTAATTTCCATTCACTCAATAATTTCTTCATGCCCCTTCCTACTTCATTAATACCTCCTTTTATTTAGCATAATTAGTTTCATATTCATTAACATGGCACTACATAGAATTTTATAATTAGTGAGTATGATGTCGGCAAATTAAGTATATCATACTAAACTACACTAAACATGACCTCAGCCCCCTGGTATGTATACTATAACATGGATAATGTTTTATTGCAGCTTAAACAGAAGAAAGATACAAAAAAGAAAAAGAAAAGTGTAGAATGAAATGAGTAATTAAGATCATAAAGATAGATAGAAATTTTAGAAAGTATTAATTATATGAGTTGGCGGATCCACTTAGGTATTTGTTTACTCGAATATATTAAATAAATTTTGTTTTTACCCAAAAAAATCAGTGTCCTTCTTATAATATGATTGCTTTAGCAAGGTAATTTCTTTTTACCTGAATATGTTTAATAAATTTTGTTTTACGTAAAAATATTAGTGTTGTTATTATTGTATAATTGTTTAAAATGAATTAAAAAGTCACAATATATATAAAAGATGAAATAAATAATGCTAATATTATATTTTATCTTTCTCATTTTTATATATAATATTGACTATGTAAAAATCACGACATTTTTAAAATATAAAACACGTATAGGACAATTATTTTAGAAGGGCTTAAAGTATTTTGATTTTTTTTCATGATATCATGAAATTTATAAAATTTTGTAATATTTGTTTACGAAAATATTATAGATTATTTCTTTATTTTTCACTATTTTTTTCATCAACTGTTAATAAATATGTATGTAAAAATTTGTTATTTTAATAAATATAATTGTAAAGTCAATTTAATATAAGATGACTTTTCGTGGATATAACGATTTTATTTATCATTATTTGCTATTAAATAGTAACTTATTTTGAAATTAAAAATAATTATTACCAAAAAATCATTAAATAGTAATTTATTTAGAAAAAAATTAGTCACTGTATTAACTAATTTAGAGACAAAAATAATCATTAAATAATAATTAATTTAGAGTAAAAAATAATTAGTTATTATATTTATCAATTTAGACCTTATTTTATAATTTAAAAAATTATTAGTATAATTAGATACTAACTTTTTAGTAGTTAATGATCATAAAATAATTATTTACTTAGAAATCATTTTTTTAATCTCTTGTACAGATGATAGAAACTATTTTTTTAAGTAATTTTTATTATATTTTAAAGATTAAACCTAATGTAATTAAGGTTTAGGAGTGAGTAAGAGAAAGGGGATTTTTAGTAAGATAACAGAGTCTAGACTGGGAACCTTACTCATGCTTAGACACCATTTTTGTTGGTTTCAAATTTTTTAGTTTTCGAATGTCGAAAGCTCTGATCGGAAGAAGCAATTAATATTCTCTTAGTCTTAGGATTCTCTCGACGGACGAAGGTTACGTAACACTCTACTTCTATCGCGTAAATACCAACTCTACTTACAAGATCCAGCAACTCCACTGCCTCAACCAGCGCCTTCTGCACATGGAATCCAGATAGGTTTTTGTAGGAAATCTGTTCAATAACTACCTCTTATTGTTCATAATCATTATTTATTATTTCAAGTTTTTTGCTTCTATGCCTATTTTGATGAATGACTTTATTTTTCAATCCTTTCATGTGAATGTTGCATCCACTGTTGTCATAATAGTATATTTACTGTTTGATATTTATATATCATTATTTGAGACCTATATAGTGATCATTCTTTTAGTATTTATATATTTGGTCACTAATTTCAATAAAATTGGTCACTAAATTTGTTATAATGAAATTGGTCATTGGATTGGTTTCAATGAAATTTATCACTAAATTGATTTTAATGAAATTGGTCACTAAATTAATTTTAATGAAATTGGTCATTAAATTAGTTTTTAATTATGATAACTAAATTGGTTTCTAAATTAGTATCTAAATTAATATCTAAAATTAACTACCAAAATTTTAACCACTTATTACCTTATTACTATTAGATTCTAAATTAGTCTATAAATAAATTAGTGACAAATTTTATCATTTTAAAAATCAATAAATTAGTTTCTAAAAATAATTTTTCTTATAATGCAATACTTATCATATATACATAAATAATAATTATATATAGACATAGTTATTTTTTATAATAAAATTAAAGGATACATAATGTTTTTTTATTATATATTTATTGTATAATCAGATTAATGAGGTGGGGTTCATCTATTCATAAACTTATTATTCAAATCAATTATAATAGAATTTATTAGATAAAATATAATTTAATTCATAAATATAAGTTGATTAAGTAATACAATCCTCATTACATCCATAGTGCCATTATATTGAAATGCTAGCAAAATAAAATTCATAGGTATTATTAGATAGTGTACGATTATATTGAAATGCTGATAAAATAAAATAATATGTACAACTATTCTTAGATACTCTAAAATCTAGGCCTTCAGAAGAATAACGAAGGATATATTTGTAAGATCTCAGTTGACTATTCCAAACTTTGATTGTGAAGGTGCAACGAGCAGCAAGCAAACTTCTAAACTTCGTATTGAAATACTTCAATTTAAATGTTCTGCAACAACAGTAACATCTAAATCAAACACTTCTTAATTTATTTTTTTTCCAAAATAACATTTCCATTAATAATATTCCTAAAATGTAATTTCCAAAAATGTAATATCATGAAACAAACGTTCTCTGAGAATAATTTTAACCAAGAGACTTAGTTCAAATCAGAGGAAGAAGTAAACTAGAAAAGAAGCAAGAAATGAGAAAGGTGATTTTAATCAGTAAATAAAATGAGGAAATAAAAAAAAAGGAAGGGATAGAAAAACCAAGAACCGTAATATATTTACTATTTCTCTTTAAAGATTTACACAAGAGTCCAGGTGGTAATGGTATAATCAATGGGTGACTAGTTAGTCAAAAAAAAAAAAAAAAAAAATATAAAAAAACAAACAAAAAAAAAAAAAAAAAAAAAAAAAAAAAAAAAAAAAAAAAAAAAAAAAAA
>Ga0099824_1002960_pt1 | contig 24872 bp, 10 predicted proteins | sample SiratrowhiteBW_FD_76837 | JGI IMG/M metagenome (GOLD analysis project Ga0099824, IMG submission 76837) | Root nodule microbial communities of legume samples collected from California, USA - Siratro white BW | ecosystem: Host-associated > Plants > Roots > Nodule | place: USA: California...
CCATGGAAACCCTTCGTTTATAGCAGCAGGGTTAAAATTGTCATTTCGTCATGTCTAATATGGGAATTTTGAAAAGTATGGAGGTGCAGGAAGATGATATGGAGGTGCAGGAAGAAGCAGTCATAATGGCAGTATGAAAATAAAGAGAAACCCATTTCTACAAAAAAATTGCAAAACAGAAAAAGAATTATAATTAGAGGAATATATAAATATAATAGATTAAATATATTAATTATTTATAAGAAATTTTTATTGCATCTTCATTCTTATTCAATGTTTTTTCATTTCTATTTTGTTTGTATTTAATTTTGTTTGACCAAACGTGTCTATTTCTATTATATTTTTCACCTATTTTTGTTCTTTTCTTTTTGTCACCTACAAACTTTTTTTCTCTTTACGCCTTAAAATTATTCACTCTTATTACCAATTTTAACATCATTTTCAGCCAAGCTAGGGATCTAAATATATTTTTATAAGTTTAGAAACTTAATTAAAATTCCTAAAAAGTTCAAAAACCTACTGATGTACTAAATCTTAAAATAAATTATATAGAAAATGTAATAATATTTAACAAAAATCTCTAATTTATGTATAACTATTCTATCCAATTTTGACGAACAATTTTAATTGGATATTTTTATTTTAGAATATGTAATCACTGCACAGCTCATTTTCATCCCATTCTATTTTACATATCATTCTTTTTAATATTAAAAATAGTATTTAGGAAAATATTATTAAAATATCAACTACATTGCTTCACTTGTTTTTTAATCCATCTCTTCCTCTCCCAATAGTGATGTTAAGTTTGTCATCTTCTTCTATACTTAGGATATAAAATAGAACAGGGTTATAGAACAAGAAGTTACTTTATCAGAAGCTGCAAAACAAAACCTACTAGTTCACCATCAGATTATGCCATTTTTATTCTATTTAATTCTTATTCTAGTAATTGGCAGAATCTCTGGTGTAAATAATGGGGCAATTTCTTGTTATTCCTTCACTTTTAAAACATCAGTGGAATTTAGATACAATTCATTAAAGAATACTTCGCTAGTACTATTTTGCTATTGAATTTTCTTCTGAGGTATTTTGGCACAAGATTGGTGAGCTTGTATACACATTTCAAGACTAAAGGGTTCTTCCTTGAGAGACATGTTATAGATGTAATACACTGAAGCAATTGCTTGTAGTTATTCAACGTTCAAATCATATTTCTGAAAATTAAAAACAACAAAAACTCTCTTCATTATTTACACTTCATTGATGTTGATAGATAATAACACTACTTCCCTTTCATACTGTTATTTTGAAGAGGTAGACCTTTAGTGCAACAGATAGAGCCAACTGTAATAGAAAAATGCCACCAACAATAAAAAGCCATCGTTCTCCAGCTGACAATATATGTGCCCGAAGGTTAAGTGCTACAAAAGTTGCAGACATCAACCCAGCCACCCCAGCAATCATCCATCTGAATATCTCCCATGGCACAACAGACAAACACTGCACCAAACAAAGGGATTGCAAGATGCAAAGAAAAATCTCAAATTTCATATTTTCTTGAGAGATATAAAACTTAAATAGCAGTCACTTACCAGTGCTGGAATAAAGACAAACAGGGAATATCCATAAAGACAAAGTAGTTGGACAAGACCGGATGGTACAGAGAAGTATTTGAGGATTAGATACAAACAAAGAGGAACAAAGATGACATAGCCATAAAACAAGCCAGCAGACCAAGTCACCAGATTTATGTCATAGTTCCATTCCTCATGCTTCAATTTGTGAGCTAAGTATGTCACAAATGTGCCTATAGATGCCGCTACAAATATTAAGGTAGTGCAGATCCAGAATGGTCCGTACCTGTTGCACATTTATAGTGAAATTCAAATTGTGTGCTTCAACGTATATAAATAGCTTCTGTGGCAAAAAAAATAAGTACTTGTTCTCCAAAGTTCTAAAGTGATAGTTTTCCTATGATCCTCTATATCAAACCTTGGTAATTAGGTAATAAGAAACTCAAGAACCGAAAAACAGTACAGTGAAATAACATGAGAAATGAAGCAAAACTAACACAATTAAGTGGAAAAACAACCAAACTATAATTATTGTGTAAGGATACTGGATCCCAAAACTGGGGAAGTATGCTTCAATAAACTTAAGAAACCACAATGAGATATTTTTCAACAAACTCACATAGGTAACCACAGTAGTAGACTTGGTATCATGTTCTAAAAACTTGAGGTTATGTTTGAATTGATGAAAGGGTGAAATGAAATGATAGAGTTTGAACTTTGGATTGTTAAAACTGTAAAGAAATGGAATGGAATTGAATGCATGTCGTTTCATCTAATAACTATATATTTTCTTCCCCTCTAGTTTGGAGAACATGAAATGGATTCACACTTTCTTATCCTATTTCAATATAAAAACATGAATAGAATAAGAACCAATAACATGAATCTAATAATAGTTCAACGTGAGAACTAAAAGTTCTTATTTAAAGTTAAAGGTTATCTTCTTCTTCACATAACCTAGCTTTATGGATCTAGTACCTTCATACTTCACAATCGAATGATAACTGATGCTAATGTTAATCTTAACTTCACTCCTCCCTGTTATACAAAGTGTTCTCTTTCAAACACGAAATTTAAGAATTATTAAAATGATGAAACAACATCACATTATCTAATCTCTGTCATCCTTAAGAAAAGAGTCAGCAATGAAGAACTGTTGTAGAGTTGGTGGTATATAATATTAATAATCTGTAATTTGCTAACTAAAGAAACAATTAGAGAGAATAAAGTGAACTTACAAATCAGGATTGGAAGCTGTTTTTTCGTTAAAAGCTCCATTGAATGGATAGAGTGAATCTTTAATTCGTTCCAGAACATCTACAGTGTCAATATCAAAGTATGGTTTGTAAGTAGCCAGTGAGAAAGCCTGAAACCAACCACCCTGCTGGGATTCATCAGAACCAGAAGCTGGTTTTGAAAATGTATCTGTATAATCCAAATAAAACAATTACACAACTCTTGTTCCAATGCAAGTAATAAATTACAACATAGTTATACAGAAAATCAATAAACAAAATACCATCAACATCACGTGGAGGCCTTGAACCACCACTGCCACCAATCTTGCCTTGTGCTCCAGAAGGAGGAAATGTTTGAAGATTAGAACCTACATCCATCAATACAGAAATATTTCACAAACTAAAAAACAATAAAATTAATGCATGACACTGAAAAAGGTAAATTATTATTTCTTTGTTTAAGATTCATGTAAGGTAATTTAATGATTTTATTTATTCAATGGCAAGAACTACATTATAAATGTCTAAACATGGAAATGAAAGTGGATTGGATAATGAATGAACCTGAGAATTTGAAGGGTGGTGGATCTGGAACGGCCTGCATGAAATTAAAAAAGAGATGTGATGATGATAAAAAATGGAAGATGAATTGAATTACAAGAAGATTTGATGATGATGATGATGTTTAACTCACAGGTACAGATCCTGAAATCTTTTGATTTTCAATGGAGGTGTAATGTCCTGACATCATTTTCAATACTTTTCTTTCACTGCAAAGTTTCTTTAACTCCTATTTTTCATTCTTTCTTATGTTCTTGTTGTCTATTTGTGAATCTCATTGTGTAACTGAGCCCACCTACACAATTGGATTGGGTCATGATTATTCATCAGTTATAATTACTCTTTTGTTTTTGTTGTATAACATTTTGGCAAAAGTACTTACGAGGTGCATTTTTTTCCTTTTTTTTACCAAGAAGGTGCAAAATTTTTTTTTTCTTTACAAAAGTGGGACAAGTCATACTACAAAAGCACGACTTCTTTATTTAAGTCGTGTTATGTTGGCACAACTTTAATGTAAAAAAAAAAAATAAACTGAAGTCGTATCAACGTAACACAATTTCGGTATAAATTTATTTTTTTGCTAAAGTTGTGTCACGTTGGCACGATTTTAATTCATTTTTTTATATTGAAGTTGTGTCAACGTGACACAACTTCAATCTTTTTTTAATCTTGTATTTACCTAAAATCGCGGCAGTACGATTTCTTATCCAATTTTGTAAAAAAAAAAAATTCACCCATTTAATAAAAAGGAAAAAAAAGTTGTACGGTGTATGATGCTTTTGCCTAACATTTTACTATTGTGTTTTTCTATCCATTGATTAGAGGTCCAAAGAAGATATATAGTAAAATGAGAAATGATATTCTAATGCTTATTTATTTCTTATATTACCATTGTCCTTCATTTTAAATATAATTTTGATAATCTTAATGTTAATTTTTTAGTAATGAATATATAACAGAAAAACGAAAATAATTTACAGAATCAAGATAATTTCAAGTTTTCAGCTTTACTTTCTAAATTTTGTTTGGAACTTGTAACTTTACATTTTAGTATTCTAATTTTAGAATAATGTCATGTTATAGTTGTGTTTCTTTTTAAGCACTAACCGGTTTTTTTGGAGTATTAGTATAATTTGATAATTTTAAATAAAATAAATATTATTTTTTAAATTTTGAGCATAATATTTACAAGACATAAATTAATTTTTACCTAGTTTATATTAAATATATTTGATTTGATTTATTGATACGAAAGACTCTACTTAAATTCATAGTGTTATGGTCAAAGTTTTGATATGATGATGAAAAATCTTTGAAAAATGTAAAATGTAAATAAAATCGTCATTACAATTTTAAGAAAAATTATAACAAACTTTTTAAAAAATAAATATGGTCTTTAAAACAAATTCGGATTCAAAGTTCATTACACGTAGGAAGATAGTAATATCTTATAATCTTCGTCCTAAAACGTTTACTAAATGTGCAGAATTAATATAATTTTTAAAATATTTCATTTTTCTTAAAATCAAATAAAGATATATGTAAAAACTATTTTTAGTTGCTTATTATTTAGAAGAGACAATATTTAAGAAATTATTTATTTGAACCCAACTAAAATTAACCTTACTCTTATCTAATTGGATTTAGATGGAAAAATAGGGTTATATAATTATTTGTAAAAATAATTGTGAGAGTTGGTATTTTAATTTTACAGTTTTCATATTTTTTATCATTTTAATGATGTTTCATATTTTTATCGTTCACACTATTAGGAGAATAAGATAGTGGGAAAAATTGTATTTAATACACTTACAAATTTATACCGTGAATGAAGATAGTATAAACCTTGATCTAGATTAGACATATTTCTCTGCATATGTCTTCATTATATTAGTTTGTGGTATTCATCTAATAGAAAGAGTTTGTTGGAGTTGTGACATATTTGATTAATCCAACTTTCTTGAAGAATTTGAAGATTGAATTTTGATGAAGACTTAAATATGTTTGTAGGGTGTGTTTGTTAGGCTAATAAAAATCTTCTAATTGAATTTGTAAATTTCTCTGGCATGTTTTGATTTTCTAATTAATGTAAGAAAGCTTTTTGTAAAACTTTAAAGCTTGTGATAAGATATTTTCTTTAATTGATTAAAAGTGTTTTTAATCTCTTAAAATATTTTTATATGGATCAAGAATGACTATAAAAAGCATTTTAAATCAATTATATTATCGATTTAATTTATTAGAAGAATCATGAACAATTTCAATATTTTTGTTTCAATATATTAAAACAAATTTTTAATAGATAAAATTCTCTTAAACTCTTATGAAGGATTGAAATCTTCTATTTTAAGCTGAGTTAATCAATTAATTCCAGAGTAAGTGAAAGTTAAGTATTAAAACTTAAATTCACTCAATCAAAGCTCACAGTTTAAAACTTATATAACTTTCTTATTTCAAAATCATTTTATCCACATATTAAAACCTAAGTTTCATAAATCATTCCTACTATTAAAAGAGAATTATAATTGAGTTGAAAAATTGTTCTTGAAGTTTCATTTGTGTGATTACAAAGTTAGTATCATGTTTTGAGGAAAAATATAGTTATACACGTGATTAAACCTTTTATGTAATGCTTAATATGTTCTAGGGGATATTGTTTTACTTTTTGTATTTGTTTTTGTGTTTTTGTATTTGTTTTTGTGTTCTCTGACCGTTTCGGAATTGGGTTTTTAAATTTATTGTAATAACACAACATTACTAGGTCAGCCTAATTTTGTAAGATTCAAGAGTTGAATTTTTGTGTAGATTTATTTTCAGTGTATTGTTTGCATGTTTATAAAACTCTGATATTAGTATAAGCTTGATCAGTGTCTGTTGAACAATTGAATTTAGTTCTTGGATTGAGTGAATTAGTATAAAATTAATTGTCCAACCCTCTTTTTCTCTCTTGTTCTATCAATTTTACAATATATTCTTATTTCTTGTTTGATATTGGTTTTGTGAAGTCTTTGGAAAGAAACCAAATCCTAAAATTTCTTGATATGATAAAGATATTTTTTTAGGATTTAGAAATTTGAGATAGTTAAATTCATCCCTTCTATTGAATTCAACTTTTTTAATCTAACAATTGATATTAAAGCAATTATAAGAATAATTTTTTTAAATGATTTCTAGATTTTCTAAATCAATTTTAACATTACTTAATTCTTTTTTTAGTTTGGTGACTCTATTTTTAAGTCAATTATTTATTCTCTTTTAAGTATATTGTTAGAAGTCTTCAATTTATTAACTTCTTCATGCATCTCATTAAAAGCATTAAAATGCTAATTGTAATTATTTTTCAGTTTTAGAATCTTTTGTCTTTACATTATTTAAAGAATACTCCTAAACAACCATCAAGCATATGTTTACTTCCTCATCCTCCTTTAAAGAAACATTAGAAAAGATCTCATCAGAGGCTTGCCCTTCAATATAGGCTTTTATTTACCAAGTTAAGGCTTTTATTTCCCAAGTTTTCTGTTACTGAACTTGTCTTTGTTTTGACTATTTAGACACTTAATTTTAATATATCATTGTTTTTCACATCCAAAACATATAAAGTTAGAATAATTGGAATTAGTTTTTCTATTTGCATACCTTTTTAGTGAAAAGTTCCCACCTATACTCACTTCCATTGAAAATTTTCCAAATTTCTTAACAAATAGAGTCAACTTTTTCGAGTAAGTAAATTTATTTGGTACATCGTCACTAAATTTATTTGGTTCATCTTCATTCTCTTTTTTCTTCTACACGTCATTCTTTTAATGCAATGTTTTTGCTATTCTTATCACAACTTTTTTGTTCACTGAGCTTATTTATCTCTAGCTCGTGTTTTCTAAGTTTTCCAAACAAATATGTTGTTGTCATTATTGGCAAATCCTTTGATTTTGAAATGTTGCTTTTTGTCTATACACTTTAACACTTTAATATTTATTTATTATCAAACTCTTTTCATAGATCATTCACAATAGGTGTTGTTCTTCCAGAGCCTGAGGGTCGAGAACAATAATTATTCTTGCGAAGCCTAGAGGCTAAGAACAAGGCTACAATGGGTTAATTACATCGGTCCTAGATAAGCTTCGGTCTCTAGTGTATGGGTTGAGGGTGATAGTGTTCTCCGGTTGCTGGTATTTGGCTATCAGAGGTTTCAATTATCCAAATAAGATTTGAGTTAAAAGTCCTCTTTCTCTTTTCTTGCTTGCTATTTATATCAGTACGTGTTATCATTGCTCATCCAACAGGGGAAGACGTGCAGCCTCTGTGTCAGGGAGGCGTATCATCCTGTGTCAGGAGGATATCTTGCTTTTGCATGCCTTGTCAGGGGAAGACATGCAGTCTCTGTTAATGGGATTGCTTTTTCCTACAGCCTGTCAGGGAAGACGTGTGGTTTACTCATTTTTCAGGAGAGTATGTGCTGTTTATTAGAACTTGTTCCTGTGTCAAAAGACAGGTGTTGGTTCCCAATGCAAAGAGGTAGGAAACTGGTTCGTGAGAGGTTGTTGGATATTTGTCGGCCCATGCGTGTTCCTGGTTGTGAACCTACCATCCTCAAGGCTGAGTAGATGTTGTATACCTCGTGGCTTGAGTATTGGGGGTTGTCGGCCACTCCTCCTGGTGGCCGTATAGTACACTAGTCTGCTAGACTCTTATAGTCTTTAGACTATTAAGAGTTTATAGTGGTTGGAGTTCTCGACCATACCTTCTGGCTCAAATATTTGGGGTTGTCGGTCACTCCCTCTAGTGGCCAGATAGTGGAGTTGTCAGCCATGGCTTCTGGTTTGGGTATTAGGAGTTGTCGGCCACTCCTTCTGGTGGCCGGATAGTACATTGCCACTCTCCCATACTCTTGTAGTCTTTAGACGACTAAGAGTTTCAAGTATTGGGAGTTGTCAACCCCTCTTTTTGGTGGCCGGATAGTACACTACTCTCCCAAACTCTTGTAGTCTTGAGACTACTGAGAGTTCCAAGTATGGGGGATTGTCAGTCACTCCTTTTGTTGGCCGGGTAGTGAGTTGTCAGCCATGCCTCCCGGTTTGGGTATTAGGAGTTGTCGGCCATGCCTCCTGGTTTGGGTATTAGAAGTTGTCGGCCACTCCTTCTGGTGGTCGGATAGTGGAGTTATCGGGCATGCCTCCTGGTTTGGATATTGAGAGATGTTGGCCACTCCTTTTGGTGGCCGGATAGTGGAGTTGTCGGCCATGCCTCCATGTTTGGGTATTTGGAGTTGTCAGCCACTCCTTCTGATGGCTGGATAGAACACTACTCTCCCAGACTCTTGTAGTGTGGTCGGGTAGTGGAGTTGTCGGTCATACCCCCTAGTTTGGGTATTGGGGGTTGTCGATCACTCTTTCTGGTGCCCGGGTAGTGGAGTTGTTGGTCATGCCTCCATGTTTGGGTATTGGGAGTTGTCGGCCACTCTTTCTGGTGGCCGGATAGTGGAGTTATCGGGCATGCCTCCTGGTTTGGATATTGAGAGTTGTCGGCCACTCCTTCTGAAGGCCGGATAGTACACTATTCTCCCAGACTCCTGTAGTGTGGTCGGGTAGTGGAGTTGTCGGTCATGCCTCCTGATTTGGGTATTAGGAGTTGTTGGCCACTTCTTTTGGTGGCTGGATAGTGGAGTTATCGACCATGCCTCCTGGTTTTGATATTGAGAGTTGTCGGCCACTCCTTCTGAAGGCCGGATAGTACACTACTCTCCCAGACTCCTGTAGTGTGGTCAAGTACTGGAGTTGTCGGCCATACCTCCTGATTTGGGTATAGGGAGTTGTCAGCCACTCCTTTTGGTGGGCGGATAGTGGAGTTATCGGTCATGCCTCCTGGTTTGGATATTGAGAGTTGTCTGCTACTCCTTCTGAAGGCCGGATAGTACACTACTCTCCCAGACTCCTGTAGTAATGTCGGGTACTGGAGTTGTCGGCCATGCCTCCTGATTTGGGTATAGGGAGTTGTCGGCCACTCCTTTTGGTGGCCGGATAGTGGAGTTATCGGCCATGCCTCCTGGTTTGGATATTGAGAGTTGTCGGTCACTCCTTCTTGAGACTACTGAGTTCCAAGTATAGGGATTTGTTGGCCACTCCTTCTGGTGGCCGGGCAGTGGAGTTGTCGGTCATGCCTCCTGGTTTGAGTATTTAGAGTTGTCGGCTACTCCTTCTGATGGCCGCATAGTACACTACTCTCCCAGACTCTTGTACACTTTTGGCTACTAAAAGTTTCAATTATTGGGAGTTGTGAGTCCCTCTTTCTAGTGGTCGGATAGTACACTACTCTCCCATACTCTTGTAGTCTTGAGACTACTGAAAGCTCCAAGTATAGGGAGTTGTCGGCCACTTCTTCTGGTGGTCGGGTAGTGGAGTTGTCGACCATGCCTCCTGGTTTGGATATTGAGAGTTGTCAGCCACTCCTTCTTGAGTTGAGTTCCAAGTATAGGGATTTGTCGGCCACTCCTTCTAGTGGCCGCATAATACACTACTCTTCCAGACTCTTGTAGTCTTTTGGGTACTAAGAGTTTCAATTATTAGAAGTTATCAGTCCCTCTTTCTAGTGGTCGGATAGTACACTACTCTCCCAGACTCTTGTAGTCTTGAGACTACTGAAAGTTCCAAGTATAGGGAGTTTTCAGCCACTTCTTCCGGTGGTCGGGTAGAGGAGTTGTCGACTATGTCTCCTGGTTTGGGTATTGAGAGTTGTCGGCTACTCCTTCTGGTGGCTGCATAATACACTACTCTCCAGACTCTTGTAGTCTTTTGACTGCTAGGAGTTTCTAGTGGTTGGAGTTCTCGACTATACCTTCTAGCTCGAGTATTGGGGGTTATCGGTCACTCCTTCTGGTGGTCGGATAGTGGAGTTGCCGGGCATGCCATCTTGTTTGGGTATTGGGAGTTGTCGGCCACTCCTTCTGGTAGTCGGATAGTGGAGTTATCAGCTATGCCTCCTGGTTTGGATATTGAGAGTTGTCGGGCACTCCTTCTGATGCCCGGATAGTGGAGTTGTCGGGCATGCCTCCATGTTTGGGTATTTGGGGTTGTTGGTGCTGAATAGTACACTACTCTCCAGACTCTTGTAGTGTTGCCGGATAGTGGAGTTATCAGTCAAGCCTCCTGGTTTGGATATTGACAGTTGTCAGCCACTCCTTCTGGTGGCCGGATAATGAAGTTGTCAGTCATACCTTCATGTTCGGATATTTGGAATTATCAGTCACTCTTTCTGATAGCTGGATAATACTGGTATAAATATTTTTTACATATCAAACTCTTAGATTAGTGTATGTTTTGTTCCTGTCTTAACATATACTTCATGAAGAATTATATAAATTTAGTATATTTTTTTATAAAGGTATATGCTTCCTATAATTATATAATTATAAATTAAATAAATTACTTAATTAAAATTGTAAATTTATAAAAGTGAATGATGAATTTTAAAACCATTTAAAATTTATAATAACTTTATAATATAAATTAAATTATAATAAATCTCTTAAATTACATAAGTTTATAATGAATTATATATATATATATATATATATTATAACAAAAACTATAATATAATATAAATTTATTATATAATTTATAAATTTATATAATATTTTTTTTTACATAGTGTAAAGAAATAAAAAGATTATAGGATGAAATATAATGTTAACTTCAAAATGGAATTATAATAATGAATATTAAAAAGTTGAATGGTTTGCTCAGTTTTTTTTTTTCATAATAGATATTACATTTCTTTTTTAATTATCAGATTAGGTAAATAATGTGAACCTGTTGTAATTTTTGTATAGAGATTTGTGTCATTACGACACGATTTTACTTACACTTAAATAATAATAAAAAATCATGAGAGACAGACATAATATTTTGTTAGTATAAAAACATTAAAGACAGATATAATTTCACGTAACTGATAAAGTCAAATTGTGTTTGTGAAACCGAGTTCAGTGTTGTTTGAACTATTCAAAAAAATGCTTAATCTTTTCGTTTATTCTATTTAGCTCTTAGAAATGCTTGATCATCTTCTTACTTTTTTTCAGTGTAATGCATATGTAGTAGATAAATATATGAAGTACACCCCATCTAAACGTAAATAGATATGTTGTGCATGTGCTGTACATCGAAAAAAAAGAGGAATATTAAAGGTTTTTGGGAAGTGGAATAAAAATAAAAGGAAGATTAAGATTTTTTGAGTGATTGACATAATACTGAATTGATCCTTATATATTAAGTGAAATAGTGTCTAATTCTAATAATTTCCATATTAACAAATAAATCTTATTTATCTTATTTGAATAACACGAACTCGATCCTTATAGATTAAGTGAAATAATACCTAACTCTAACGATTTCTATATTAACAAATAAATCTGATCTGTCTTTTATGATTTCTTTTATATGTAACCAATATCGTGTGAAATTGACATAATTTCTTCACATTTTACCTATTTTGGTAATTGATTTTTTTTTTCCATTTTAGATAATATTGAAATAAATTAACCCATCCCAAGTAAAAAAGCTAGTTTTGTTGTTACCAGATAAGATATGTGGGGTTATTACAAATTTATATTTTTATTAAATGATAATAATTTTATATTTTATAAAAGATAAAATAGTATAATTAAAAATTATTATATAATTTTATTATTTTATGAATACTTAATTAAAAAAATATAAAAATAATGTAGTTATTTTTTTATATAGAAAAATTATTTGACTATTTTAAAATAAAAATAAATTATTCAATTATTTATTTTATCAAATAAACAACTAAGTTATTTTTTATTTATTAAAGATTAAAAAATTTCAATTAAAAGATAACACTAACAAATGATATATCTCCTTATATAATGATATAAATAATTTATATAAGAGTATATTATTATAATTATGTAATAAATGATACAAAATTATTTTATATAAATATGCGATAAATCTTATAAACTTGTAGAACTATAATAAGTATGATAAAAATCACATAATTTTATAATAAAAATAATTTAAATAAATCACAAAATTGTACAATTTATATAACAAAAACTATAGTATTTAAGTATAATATAAATTTATATAACACAATCTATAATAAATCTTATGAGATTTATATAAATATATAAGATATAAATGTAAATTTATTGTGTGGAAAAATAAAAAGATATATCCACTCTGGAGATATTTGTTTTTGGTAACAGATTTTAGAGTATAAAGATTATGTGATTGATATGGAGTAGAAATCTATGCAATTGATATTTAATAAAAATAAAATAATAATTTAATCAAAATAATAATATGTTTCTATTTTTATTACATTAAAATATATAAATTATTATTTTTATGAATAATTAATGAAAAAATAATATAATTAAAAAATATATACTTTCATAAAAATATTATTCAAAAATTATGTAGTAGTTATTTTTAAAAGGAAAACTTATTTAATTATTTCAAAATAAAAGTAGGTTATTCAATTATTTATTTTATTAAATAATTCCAACATTATATAATTTATATACCACAAGTATATTATTTCACTGTAATATTAATTTATACAGCACAATCTATAATAAATCTTATGATATTTATATAAATATATAAAATATAAATTTATTATTTGGAAGAATAAAGGATATATTCACTCCGAAGATATATGTTTTTGTGTATAAAGATTATGTGATTAATTGGAAATATAAAAGTATCCAATTTATATGTAATAAAAATAAAATAATAACTTAATTAAAAATTTACATAAAGTAATACATTTAATTTAGATGGTGAGTTGAGAGGAGAAGAGGACAGATAGAGATAGCGTAGACAGGACTTAAAAGGTTAAAGAGGTATTAGACGCAGTCGTTTATGGAAAAGGCCAATTCCGTTGGTAGTGTGGTTCAGTACTCTAAGGTGCAAGAGAAGTAAAGGTGTTCCAAATATTAACAGCTGAAGAAGTGAAGGGCCCAGACGGCCACCCACAAGCACCGTCTGCTCTAGGTTCTACTTTCTTCCTTTGTTAGGGTTTTTTCTCACTCTTTGCGTTCTCCATTTTAGACTCTTTTGCTGCTCCCATCACCCATGGCAAAACCCTCGTCTGGAACCGTCAATCCTCACAGCCGCACCGGAGTTCGTATTGTCGTAGCTGGAGACCAAGGCACGGGAAAATCCAGCCTCATCATCACCGCCGCCGCCGATAACTTTCCAGTCAATGTTCCGCCCGTTTTGCCTCCCACACGTTTGCCTGAAGATCTCTATCCGGATCGTGTGCCTATAACCATCATCGACACCTCCTCCCGGTACTGTTATTTTTTGCCAGATTTTGTTAAGTAAAGTGATGGCACGTTCTGGATTGGAATAACCTATGTGTGATTGATTGATTTCTTTTATGTGTGATTCTTTTGATTTCTTCTCTAGTTTAGAGCCGAAGACAATATAAAGATTATTGAAGTCATGGTTCTCTCTTTTTAATTTAAGATTAGTAGACCTTGTAACAGGTGATTCAAGGGAACACTTTGAATTAAGGTGTTAGGTTTTGTTGTTATTGTTGTAATTGGATGTTAAATCTCTTAATGTTTTGGTAGGATTGTGTCGTGTTTTCTTCCTTGAACCCAAAGAGCCATATTGTAATGATAAAACAGCAATTATTTCTCAGAAGTAGTTTCCAGCTAACATTCACAAATAATATGTTGTTGTGTAGATGTCTACCATAAATCTGAATATCTCCATTGCTTCATTCTTTTATTTGTTTTTGGTATTGTTGCTATTGCAGTGCTGAGGATAGTGATAAAGTTGCTGAAGAATTGCAGCGGGCTGACACAGTAGTCCTTACATATGCATGTGATAGACCCGAGACACTTGAGAATCTTAGTATATTTTGGCTTCCACATCTTCGCAAGTTAGAGGTTCTGATCTTATTTTAATTTTTTTGTCTAAAAAGCTATACAATTGGATCTCTTTTTTTATATTTCTTTAGAAGTAAAGAGAAAAAAGGGAGGCAAGAAAATAATTATTGCAAATTGTTAAAATCAGACATGTTCTTTTCTCTCATGAAAAGAACAGCTTTCACACATCTGTTCATTTCACAGCTTAATCAGATTCACATAATATATTTGTCTTCTCAGTTTTGCTGTATGTATGCATGGATGTTCATATTTGAATTTAATGAACAGGTGAAGGTTCCAGTTATAGTAGTTGGTTGTAAGCTTGATTTGAGGGATGAAAATCAACAGGTGAGCCTAGAACAGGTGATGTCGCCAATAATGCAACAGTTTCGAGAGATTGAAACTTGCATTGAGTGTTCAGCATGTAGGCATATTCAGGTATCTTTTGTACCAACCATTGTCTTGACATCTTATTATTCTGGTGCTGATGAATAGTATTTGGATTTTATTTCATACGTTGCCTATTAATTTTCTCATTGAAGGTCCCCGAAGTTTTCTACTATGCACAAAAGGCTGTTCTTCATCCAACAGCTCCATTATTTGATCAAGAGTCGCAAACTCTAAAGCCTAGATGTGTGCGAGCCTTGAAGCGGATTTTTATCCTGTGTGACCATGACAGAGATGGTGCCCTTAGTGATGCTGAGCTGAATGATTTTCAGGTTGTATTTCCATTTTTAAGATGACAACATTAAGCACCAAAATTGAGTAATTTATTTTCTAGTATTATAGTCTGCCACCTTAGAATTTGATTATAAGCATTTTTCTATTATGTTTATCACAAGATAGCTAATATATATTAATTATGAATGAAAAGCTAACAAAACATTTAACAGGTTAAATGTTTCAACGCTCCTTTGCAACCCTCTGAAATTGTGGGTGTAAAGAAGGTTGTACAAGAAAAAATGTCTGAAGGGGTGAATGAACGGGGGCTTACTTTGACTGGATTCCTATTTCTTCATGCCCTTTTCATAGAAAAAGGGCGTCTTGAAACTACATGGACTGTGCTAAGGAAGTTTGGTTATAATGATGATATCAAACTTGCTGATGATCTAATTCCACCTGTGAAACGTGCTCCTGATCAGGTATTTCTTTAAGATGAATTGTGATCTAACATGTTTCTGTATTGTGTGTGACACAGGTTTATTTGTTATACCTGTCTGAAATCAATTTGTGGATGACAGGGTATGTTTATCTTGTTTTGATTAAGATTGAGTTTAATGTCTGCAGAGTGTGGAGCTGACAAATGAAGCACTGGATTTTTTAAAGGCGATTTTTGATGCATTTGATGGTGATAGGGTATGTTAATTCTTCTTTTCAATTATCTTATGAGATGATTCTATTATGATGTAAGTTTCTAATTCTTTTTAATTTTGGGCAATATCTTTTTGTTTCCCCAGGATGGGATGTTACGACCTCGGGAACTTGAAGAATTGTTTTCTACTGCCCCTGAAAGGTAGATTGCTTTTTGTTGTATTATTGTTGCATTAGTTTCTTCTTGAATTGCTAATGGGGTACTATGACCTGTTTTCAAAACTTCTGATCACAAGTGGGGTTAAATTGTATCCCTAGGTAAATTCAACAACATGAAACTGGAATATGCTTTCAGCAACCTCAAGTACTGAGAAGTTTTAGTCTTTTTAGGTTTGAATTAGCATGATATATTTAATATTTATAATATTCTGAATCTTAGGATATATTTATACAGTATAATCAAGAAACAAAATTTCCGAAGGTGAACTAATGTTATATGAGAGCTTCCAAGTATTTTCAAATTATATCAGGTATAAGAAAATCAGATCAGCATATCCTTTCTATCTTCAAAGAGTAAAGGTTAGAAAAGATAAATACTTATAAGATCTTAATACCGACTCTTCCTTGTCCACTTGAGCTATGTTCAACCCCCACCTGGTGGGGTTTTTCCTTGGACCTTGACTGGTGCACTGACTACAATTCACTTAGCCTTTAGAGTAATGTTATATCAAGACAAATAAAAAAAACAAGCTGAGAGCTACTGAAAATTTGGTAGAGTCTCCTTTGTTAGGAAGACAATCCATATACCTAAGAAATTATGATGATTAGTATGTATAGACTATATGATTCCTAGATGAAGTGTTTGTATACCTTTATGAAGTGTTTTTAAAACTCCATCCATATCCAATTAAAATATGATGAAGTGGATTGAATTTGAAATTTAGATCCATTTAATTGGATCAAGTTAATTTGTTTTTTTTTAATCTAGTTTGAATTTAGATTTAAATTAGATTCAGTCCGTATCCATCTAGTTTGGATAAAATTGGCATTAAATAATTAATATATTTCTCAAGATTAAATTGTAAAGGGAATGATCATATATACAGTGACAAGTGGCAGTTTTCTCAATGGAACTGCCTTGATACTAGTTTGGGAATGAAAATATGAGCAATGATGTTTAAGAGAAAATGATATCTCACTTTATTTGTGTGTGTACATATGTTCTCACATTATTAGAGATACAATGGAAGATACAGACAGCTTTATAGCCTTCCCAGAGTTGGACAGAAAATAAGTTAACCTATTCTGGCAAGTTAAACTATTCTGTCAAAGAAAATGAAATATTTGTGTTTTTATGAATTATGTCTAAAAGATTATATGTGATGACTATCAAGAGATATGACACCTATATAAATGCTATGAATTTTAGGTTGTTATTATGCTGTTTCTAAATATATGTCATTTATTTTCTTTTGGTTTATATATGGGGGTGTATTAGAAAAACTGCCATGGCTTCTGCCATAGGCAGTTATCCACTACTGATGACACTGATCTTCAAGTGTCTAGACCTTCTATAGTTTGAAGTTGCATATTCTTTTCAGTGATGGATTGTCATTATTTTGGCTTCTTCAGCATTAGTTGTTATTCATCCAAGCTTGTACATCCGTCTGGCTTGTGTCTTTATATTTTTGAAGATTATTCAGTCTCCTTGCTTAAGGTGTCTTTTTAACTTCAGGCCCAAGTTTTTTGTGTTTCTCTTCTTGGTTTTGTTTAGAACTTTTGAAGACTTCTGAATCATTCACAGCATTATTTTGTTTTAAATTTCTTGTCTTTTCAACACTGAACCCTCTTTGGAGTCTACCTGATGCACTGTCTATTTCTGTTGTCCTAATGGTTAGAGTTTTATCTAAATGTTCTTGGTTTACTTCAGAAATTTGAAGACCTCTGAATTGTTAATAGTATTATTTTGTTTTAAATTTTGTTATCTTCTCAACCCTGAATCCTCTTTAGAGTCTACCTGATGCACTGTCTATTTCTCTTGTCCTAATGGTTAGAGTTTGATCTAAATTTTCCTCATTAAATGTTCTTCCCGTGAATTTGATCTAGAAGCCTGGTATTTTACCTTATAACGCTTAACAATCAGGTTAGATAACTTAACACTGATAAAAAATGCCGTTTGAAATAGCTTTGTTTGGAGTTGAAGTATTCCAGTGTTATATGATATTTTCTTGTTTTAAATTGCAGTCCTTGGATTGGAATTCCATATGAGGATGCTGCAGAAAAAAATGCATTTGGAGGACTATCACTAGATGCATTTTTATCAGAGGTGAGCAAGTCTTTTATCTTTATCTATCTACCCCGCATATTGTTGAATGTTAGTTTTAAAAAATTGTTGGCTGCTCTTAGGAGTTTTATCAATTCAATGAATTTGTATGCATTGAGAATCAAGGTTGCTTCGTTTTACTTGCTCCATGGCTGTTACACATTCCCTTAATTTATATAATTTAAACATGTATTCTATGACTATATATCTGGTGTGTGCGCCTTACAATTGCTGATAGCATTTTGTTTGCATTGACATTGATTATTTTTTGTTTTAACAAAATTTTACTTTTTCTGGACAGTGGGCACTTATGACACTTTTGAACCCAACTTTTAGTGTGGAGAATCTGATTTACATTGGTTATCCTGGTGATCCATCATCTGCTATCCGTGTGACCAGGAGGAGGCGTTTAGATCGCAAGAAGCAACATTCAGACAGAAATGTTTTGCAGTGCTTTGTTTTTGGACCTAGGAAGGCCGGGAAATCTGCATTATTGAATTCTTTTATTGGAAGGTTTTTCCTTTTTTGTGTTACCTTGAAGCTTATTGATAATGTAGTTTTCAACACCTTATACCTTATTGTTGTTGAATAAATAATGCAGGCCATATTCTGAGAGTTACAATCCAACCAATGAAGATCGTTATGGTGTAAATGTTGTTGATATTTCTATGGTAAGTGATACTTGGTTGACATTTTTCAGTAGGAACTACTTAGAGGGCAAAAAACACTGTCTTTCTCACCTGTTGCAGTACCTGCTCATACTTCTATTTTATTCATTTTATATATCTGAACTTTTGTTTCGTCTCTTAGTATAAATAGTATCTTTTGCAGGAAAACAAAAAATATCTTGTGCTGAGAGAGATTCCTGAAGATGGAGTTAGGAAGCTCCTGTCCAATAAGGAGTCTTTGGCCTCATGTGACATTGCAGTTTTTGTTCATGACAGGTGACACTGATATCAGAGATCATTATATGATTAAAGTTATGCATTATCTTTGTTACATAACTAGTATGAAAAATATTTAGGGCACTTTTGTGAAGGTCCATTGATACACATATCTATTTCCTGTTCTGTTAGTATATGCACCTGTAGAGGATAAATTTCACTGTTAAATAACTTATTTAGAGGAGGTCGTATAAAGTTTTCGAGGCATTACAACATGTTTCTGTGAATTCATGTTTTAACTGATTGCGTAGTATGGTTGATATTTTAGCTTATATGCTATATTTTGTCATCGTAATTTGTAAGGACTTGGAATAATCTGCTGTGCATTTGGATGAGCTTCGTAAAAGAGATTATAAGCTGAAAAGGAAGTAATTTCTGGGTTAGCCATTATATGTTAACATTTTTGACTTTCAAACATAAGTTTTAAACAGCTTAGAAGTAAGATGCTCAAGATTTGCATGTTATGCATTAAAAAATCACTGATTAAAATGGCAACTCGTGAACTGTATTTTAAATTAACTTTCATTTTGTGATCATGTGGTGTGGACAACTCGTTACATGCTTGCAAAAAATGTGTATATAGCTGACAAGATATTCATTTCAGGTCTGATGAATCCTCATGGAGAACATCATCTGAACTCCTGGTTGAAATTGCTAGTCATGGAGAAGATACAGGCTTTGAGGTGCCCTGCCTGATAGTTGCAGCTAAAGATGATCTGGATTCATTTCCAATGGCTATCCAGGAGTCAACTAGGGTATTTTTATTGACTTGTTCATTTGCATTATTGTGTGTATATTACTGTACATAATTATTGGATAACTTTTGAAGTGAATATTACATGTTTTGAAATTATGATTTCAATCAACCTCTGAAAAACAACATAAATGCCGCATAGTCTTTTGTATATGTATCCTTTGATCATCAATGATTGCAGTGCATAACTTTTCTGTTTATTATGGACAACAATTGTATATGTAATGGATGGATAAGCGTAGTCACGAGTGTTTGAACAGATTATCAAGTAAATATTGTATTTTTTTTTATCTTAGCATATGTAATTGTGATAATAAGAAATTTCAAGCAATAGATTTATCAACTGCAATGGCACTTTTGACATGTCAATGTGTTTTGTAGGTTAGTCAAGATATGGGAGTAGAGGCTCCTATACCAATCAGTGTTAAGTTAGGAGATTTCAACGGTCTGTTCCGTAAAATTGTAACCGCTGCCGAGCATCCTCATTTAAGCATTCCGGAAACTGAAGCTGGAAGAAGCCGCAAGCAGTACCACAGGCTTATTAATCGATCTCTAATGGCTGTTTCAGGTATGCCAGTTTTAGGTTGACTAGCTCATTCCGAACATTATGTCTCAAGGTTGTTTGAATTTCAGTCTTGTTTGCTAACTAAAACAAAAGTCTAAGTGATAGGGTGGCCCAAAAGAAAAAAATATTATGTGGTTAAAGGATTTTATTGGATATAATTAGAATATTATTTGGTTTTTATTTTAATGTCCTAAAATTAGATTTGGACACTTCTAAGGTCCATTATTCACTTATTGACATATTTTAGGTAATGAATGAACGAAGAATATAAATGTTTGCCTTTTTTGTTATATTTGGCTGAGGTAGTCTTTTTGGTGAGTATTGTAGCGCTCGTAGCTTCCTATCAATATAAATTTATTTTTATCATTTTAGGCTATGTTGCTCCGGGTGTTGTGTAGTTGTTCACTGTAATTTTTCTATGTTCTCTCATCATATATTTCCACAATTGTTTTATGTTAGGCTTGTATTGTATCTGAATTTTTTTTATTTAATTATATTCCCTTTTTCCTGTCATTTTTCACCTGAGTTGGTCCATTACTTTGTTTGTGTCTCTTGTTGGTTGGATGTTGCTTGGAATTTGGGGATTAGTCTGGCAATGAATTATTATCATTGAACAGAATGAAATGGTAGCCATTGTGAGCATCGTAGTTTTTTATTATCATTATTATTATTATTCATTTTTTCATCTCGTTGCGCTTCTTGCTCTTGTGGTTTCTTGTCGGGTAGATTTTTCTTGGAATTTAGGGATGAATTAGCCGATGAATCATCAAAATCAATGGCAGTGAAGGAGTCGCTGAATCCCTACATTACAAGCTCCTGTCTTTGGAGCCCCTTTTCGTGTTTTTGTGATTCTGATTTCTGCTTGTTTTGACCATTTTCGTTTTGGAGTTCTGAAGTTGTTTCTCATTGAGGCACATAAAGAAGTAGAATAGACTTTATTTTGAGCTTTGATTTGATAAGCAAGCAAGCAATCATCTTTCAATTATATGCATCGTCCATTTGTTTCAACATTTAATGATTTTTCATTGCTCGTCATATTGCAGTTGGAGCTGCAGTGGTGGTAGTTGGGCTGGCAGCTTACAGGGTATATGCTGCAAGGAAGAACGCGTCTGGTTGAAAGACGTTGTGAGTGGATCAATCTCCGTTTACCTTCATCAATGCAGCCTGCTCCTGGTTATAGATATGTCAACTTCAACATTCAGTTGGCTTTTTTATGCCACCTGTTGTAGAGTTTGCTATTTTTATTTTACTTTTTATAAAAATCACCATCTTTAATTTTTATTTGGCAAGGTGGAATTTAGTATTTTTTTTTCTTCAAATTAGGTATGTTTCTTTTGTTCTGTTCGTGGCTTCGTGGTAGTAATATACACAATAATGAGATAATATCCTTGCAGGTCCAGTTAATCACTGGAAACTTCGAAAAAATGAAATCATCCTGTATTGAAGATTGCAATTGAGATCCTTTTACGTCGTGCAGTATGGATTATAAATTCTTTCTTTCCGTGTGGTATGAACCAGCAATTTTCTTGCAGTGTGTCAAATATTCTCAAAATCAGGGTTATATTTAGTGTAATGATCGTTCACAGTTTAGTGTAAAAAATATTACATTAAAAAGTAGGTGAAAAAGTTAATATAGAAATAGTTTGGTTAATTTATTTTATAATCATTTATACGGGAAAAAATGAATGAAGGAGGTAAAATATCAAAGGTGAATTTAGTTTATGGAAATAATAAGAAGAGCTACGTAATTTGAGTTGATTTTTATGAAAGGCTTTAAATTAATTAGTAAATTTCTAACCATGAAAATTATGTTTTAAATGATTGGTAAACATATGTAGGTTGATTTAAATTGTATACAAACAATTTAACTTTTCTATTGTGTTTTTTTTAAACTGAGTTATTCTTAATAATGTTATTTTACTTTATTACTTTTGCAATATTAAATTATTATATTTTAGGTTTACAGTTTCTTAAAACTTTTGAATTTTTCTTTTTCTAAACAAATGTTATAATACCAAGTTTTTATTTTACTTCATCTTATTGTTTTACTTCATCTTATTGTTTTACTTCGTAAGACTTTATTATAATATTTAATACTGATATCTTCTGAAATTCATACTTAAATATTTTATTTATATTTTAACTTTTTAAATTACAAAATTTTTTCTATTTTTGTGATTCATAATCTTATTTGAAAGAATCTTAAATTTTGTTACACAAGAAATATCTTATTAAACTCATGTTAAAGCTTATAAGAATGACTTTTGGATTAAAAATGTCAAAGTTTTCTACTACAAAAATGAATCCTATTATCAATTTTAAAGAAATCAAATTTGATATTTAAAAATTTGTTGTTTAAAACCTCTTCCAATCAAACTATTTCAAACTTCATTAATCAAGTTAATGTGCAATATAATTATTAAAGTATTTATTCAAAATTTCTATTTCAAATTTTCATCTCATACATATTTGTTCACTTCAGGTCTCTTCAGGTCAGAGGAGTGTAAACTCGTCCTAAAAAAGAGTATGTATAACAAAGCGAAATGGTTCACAATTTTTTGGATCCATAACTCATGTTAAGTATTTGGATAAACTAGATGAGAACTAAATAATAGCTCTTCTCCTCTATTATAGCAAATATAATTAATTCAATATTCTGACGATAAATCCAAACGTTTAATCAAATCTTATGATTATATACCATTAATCTTATATCATGATAAATTAGAAATATCTATTAATATTTAGGAATTGGGTAAATGATAGTCAACTGAATTATCTTAAAGACGTTAAAATGAAAATTATAAAAACAAAATTGGTAAAAGAGGAAAAATAACTCAAATTAAGAGCGATAAAAAACTTCAACAGTTAAAACAATACTATTCAACAAATTTTTTTGCAACTGATTGGTTAGCAGGAAGATCGTATAGCAATTTACAAATTTGACTCAAATTTATGGATTAATTTTTCGTTAGCTAAGTAAAATACATTTAATTATTTGAATAAGTGAAGTTCAAATATTTTGATATTTAGAACTCGTAAATACATGTGAAAAAAAAATCCTTTTAATCACTGCATTCCAATTTTCAGTTGAAATTAGAAAAAAATATAATGTTAAATTAAAAATAAAAATAGACAAGTAATAAATAAATTAAAAAAAATCTTTAAGTTTGATTGTTTATATAAATCAAACCTAAATTTTAAGGATTTTGTTAAGCTTAAATCGATTATACAAACATCATGCATTTATCTATGTTGCTCATGCTTGTTACATCATATCGTACTATAGTTTTTCTAATTAAGAAACAATTATTAATTCAACTTATAGCATCGAGTTCAGATTTTCTTACTGTTTTTTTGTGTTACTTTTCTAATATATCTTTAAAATGAAATAAAATAATTTTAATATATTAAAAATATTTGTTATATATTTTAAAATATAAAAAATCTGTATATTTTGAAAAGTAAATAATCAAAATTGAGCATAGATCTTACTCATCACTCACTCCACATTGGACAATTTCCTATCAGAAGTTGATTGACACTTCACCATATCCTTTTTATGATTTGTTGGATGGGAAATATAAGTGATTCAACATTATCACAATTCTATATTAGTGGGTGGATGTTTATAAATTATGTTATCAATGGATGTCAATCATTCACGCCTTATTTTCTTTCTTTTTAGTCAGATTTAATGTTTAAGTCTTGTGTGTACTGAGTAAAATTTTACAGGTACAATTTATTTTGTGTGTAGTCCTTTATATTCTCAAATCAAACAAAAATTCTCTCATGGAAGATACTTATTATGTAAAATAAAAAAAATATCCCTTGCCCACTTTCAAAAGAATAACACAATATTTACAACATTGGTGACTTTTTTTTTTTGAAAGGCTGGTGTGTTAAAAGTTAATAAAGATGTTTTATTCATTACCAATCATAGATACTTAAAATGTAGAGTAAAAGAAAATTTACTATCAAAGAATCATGACTATTGTTTAGAAAAATAAAAAATACAGAGATAGAAGAAAATAAAAGAAAAGAGAGAAAATCTAATTAAGTTGACAGTGAGAGTAGTCATTGTCCATCTGGTTTTTGAAAATTTTAAAAGGTTTTACATTTAATTTCTAATATTTTTGATTTTTTTTATTTGTCCCCTCCCATCATATTAATTATTAGTGACATTATATCTTACTGTCTAATAAAAATATTGAATCTAAAAATATTTTCCTAATCACTTTTGAAAAGTAAATATAACAATAGGCACGACATATATACACATACGTTTTTTCTTAAAACAAACACAAAATCAGTGAATATTTCCAAAACTAAAGTAAACAAAAAATGTATTAACAACTAAATAAAAAATTCTCTAAATTTAGATGTTAAAAGCATATTTAAATCTTCATTAAATAATAACTAATGTCAAAATGCATTTAAAAATCTAAATTAACAGGGAAAGAAGTAACAATATGTAAGGATGTTCTCCAAATTTTTTTAATGTATATATATATATATATATATATATATATATATATATATATTTTTTTTTATATATATATATATATATATTTTTTTTTTATTTTTTTTTTTTTTTTATAATTTTTTTTATATATTTTTTTTTTTTATATTATATATTTTATATAATAATTTTATTATAAAATATATATATATATATATATATATATATATATATATA
>Ga0099824_1002961_pt1 | contig 24866 bp, 16 predicted proteins | sample SiratrowhiteBW_FD_76837 | JGI IMG/M metagenome (GOLD analysis project Ga0099824, IMG submission 76837) | Root nodule microbial communities of legume samples collected from California, USA - Siratro white BW | ecosystem: Host-associated > Plants > Roots > Nodule | place: USA: California...
CAGGGCTGGAATATGATAGATGAAAAGTTGCTTGGCCAAATCCTTTTCTTGCACAAATTACACATCGATCTACATGTGTTGGTGCAGCTATGGAACACAAGATTATGAGAAATAGACACAGCATTTTGTGTCACGGAGAAGAATTGGAATAGTGAGTGAAACTTTCAATTCAATGGGCAAAGCAAAAATCGATGTCAATTCAGTAGAAGTTTGAGCCAAACTTTTGTACTGAGCTCCAATGCTAGAGCGAGTAGTAACTTCCTACTTGCAGGAACATCAAGATATTAAACTAGGACAATGATAGATGGTTGCCCTGAAGTAGAACATTTGTCATCAACCTCACAATCAGTATAATGAAAGGCTTTAAGTGACATAGATCACGCTAGAGATGTAGGTTGAAGATGTAGTCCTGAGACAAAGTACCTTTAAGTTACCTTGGAATCTGTTTAACATCAACCTGTTGAGATTCCAATGGTTTCGCCATAAATTGACATACTTTGTCAACAGCAAAGCTGATTTTTGCTCGAGTAAGAGTGGCATATAGCAAAGCACCTACCACTAAAAAGTATAGAGTAGGATCTAAGAAGATATCAACCCCAAATTTAGATAACTTGCAACTAAAACCCCAAGGGAACAAATAGAATGAGCTTCTACCAAAGAAGAGATCCCAACTTCAAATCCAAGAGGTTGGGCCATATAAATTGATTCTTCAAGTAGACCATTCAAACAAACATTATTTACATCCAGCTGAAATAATTTCCACCCATGTGAAAGAGAAAGAGTAGGAATAACTGATTTTTACCACTAGAGAAATGGTTTCGTGAAAATGAAAATTGTGCACTTCATGAAAATCCTTAGCTACCAACCTTTGCATCCAATAACTTGTCTATGAGGAGGTAAACAAACTAAATCCCATGTATTTTGCTTAAAAAATGCATCATATTCTTGATGCATTGCAGCAAGACAATTAGCATCCTCAAGTGCTTTCTTAGACATTTTAAGTTCTAAATGAGTAAGGAACAAGGAAGGATGAATTTTGGGCTGATGAATAACAGATTTAGGCTGAGTCTGCATAGGAGGGGCATTGACAACTGGAGCTCGATTAAGGACAAAAGCAGGCTCAGAAGAGGACGGATCAAGGGTAATAGGTGGTGGGTTGGAAGGTTCAGGTGTGAGAGAAGGTACAAGTTGAGGAGTCAGCTAATTGTCAAGTGGTGTAAGATTGGTTTAAACTAAAGTAGAAATTAAGATCATAGACTGAGTTAGACAAGGTAGGAAAGAGATCAGCATAAAGAAAATTATGTTCACTAAACAGAATAGTTTATATATATATTTTTCTAGCGGATGAATTTATAGCCCTTGTGTAAGAGAGTACCCTAAGAACAAACATTCCTCAGATCTAAAATCGGGCTTGTGAAAGTGATAATGTCTTAGTACTGTAAAACAAACACATCCAAAAGCTTTGAGGAAATGAAAGTCACGATTATTATTCAAAACAGTAGTATAAGGAATGGCAAACTTAAGAGAAGTTGCAGGCAACCTGTTAATAAGATATACAGCAGTTGTAAAAGCTTAATCCCAAAATTCTAAACGAAGATAAACATGATGCAGCAAGATGAAACCCCAATCAACAATGTGTCTATGTTTTCTTTCAATTAAACGAGTACAAATCTAAGTTGTCTCACTCTAGAGTGAGTCTAGTGATGAAAATAAGTGTGAATCTCAAACCACACTTAGTACAATTGAGTTGAACTAAGAACACAAGCAAGCACTGAACTTGATAAAGACGATTGGAGCCATGTGAGAAGCAATTTCAAAAAAGATAATGCATGTGAATCAAAGGAGAAACAACAAATTGATGAAGGTTATGCACTTTGATATCCGGTTCAATCTTCTTTCACTGCAGCTAAAAACATTTATCATCAAGCTTACAATAATTTTATGAGAAAATGTGGCCAAAGCTGCCACTGGAACTGAAGAAGTTTCACCATCAGAACTTGTGGCGAAAGCCATGAAAAAAGAGTCCAGAAACTTTGGATACCATGTAGAGAAAAATGAATTTACTTTTATTATGTAAAAGTTAAAATGATACAAAAGATATTGAGTCTTTATTTGCATAAAACTATTTATACACATAGCTAAGTTACAAGTTAGTTGTTTTGTAACTGTACAAGACAGTTACACTGACCATAAAAGAAACTAATTATTGCAACTGCCAAACAAACACAATTACACTTACAAGAAAATAAACCAACAATTGTAACTGTCTAACATAAACAATTACTGACCAAAGATAAACTAAAAAAGTAGTTGACACTAAGAAATTCATACAATGTGGAAGATTACACTCTCATGAGGAAAACATGCACACCCAAAGGCCTTGAGAAATTGATAATGTCGAATCTTTTGAAAGATGGTAGGATAATGAAACGGTTATGGAAAATGGAGGATAATATGTTTACTAGGTGTACCATACGGCCGACCGATAAGTATTTTCGATCGGACTTCGGCATTGCATCTATGACTTCGGATAGCCATCTTACATTAAAGGCATGCGTGGCACGAGGTAGTTTCGTCATAAGAGAAAATACTGCAGGTAAGTACAAATCATAACCAACATTGTATAACTAATTTCTGTTATAAAGCATAACAGAACAGGATGGACCCAAAGCTCTTCAGGCCCAATATAATGCCTATAAATACAGGCTCAATCACCTTAAGCAAGGTAACTCTCACTTAAATTACCTGCACCCTCCACCCAATTCTAACTTGAGCGTTGAGTGCCTGCAGGACCCCCCTTCTGGGACGGTGGAATTTGGAGCATTCGGAGCACCAAGGAACAACTTTCAGGACCAGTAGAGGAGCCACCGTAGAAGATATTGTTGTTGCTAGAGCCGGTCCTTTGCGATAACACTAGGTATGAAAGGTATGATCCTAATAAGTGAGTGCATAACTGTTTGAGATGATAGAGTGAGACGCATTTCAATATTTAACAATGCTTGCACTCAACAACTTCGTTTGGGTGATGCCCATGGGCCAGTGAGGCCAGACAAGTCTACATACAACGCCAAAATAGTTACAATGATGCATAGAAGGCTTAAATTCATTGCCCAGTTTGTTTTTAAGCACTTTAATTGGTTTGTTCAGTTTTAGATCAATAAGTGATTTGACTTGTTTAAACATGGAAATTATTTCAGATTTATGTTTGACAAAGTAGATACAAGCTAACTAACTCTTACAAGTTGCTGACTCCAGCATTTGAGTGAGTGTTGAGTCAGCCCAACACTTATACACAAGTAAAGACAACTGTACAATACCAAGTACAAATTCAATAAAAAGAAGGGGTTCTGACTTCATACCACATATGTGCACACTCTAAGGGAGGACAAGGTGGGTTCATCTCGTAACCTCGGTGTACAATAAGAAGTGCTATCTGCAAATACAATCTTATATATAGCATTATAGCAATGGTAATAAGCCAAAACAACTTGCAGTATCAATTCTAAAAGCCAAACAGGCAACACGTTTATGTGCATCCATCATGCAAAAATCTAAATGTAATAACCTGACATGCCAATTTTCTTGTTAGAACGCTGAAGTTACTGCTCACTGGCACTTGATGGAGCAAAAAATAGAGAAAATACCTACGCTGCTTTTCAAGCTCTCCATCTTGCAAAGCTTCAAGAGACTGTAACATGGGATGAAGTATCTCAATAACGTCAATAGAACAACAACCCTCCTTCTCCCAATACACATACAACAAAGAAGCAACCCAAATCACCATTCATACATGCCTGTAGAAAAGGTTGGAATAGACCAAAAATATCTTTATGGATTTTTTCATTGCGAGTATGGAAGCATTGACCAAATAGAGTGTTCCGCATTACACTTGGAGACAATGTAGACCTTAACCAAAGCTTACAACCTCAAACCAAGCCAAAACAACAAAACAAAAAGTTAGCAAAAGAAATATAAATGAATTAAGAAAACATGGAAAGAAAGGAAAAATGGCATACCAAGCATTTCAAAGAGGAGTCTCAAGCAAGTAACAGCATGTGAAAATTCAAGTGAATCACCACTAATATGATTTAGTACAATATCGACAAAAAAGGGATAGCGTTCCAATATCCCTTCTTCGAAAGTTGAAGGATCCAAGAAGCCAAGCCTTCACAAAGCATACATAATGATGTACCATGAAAATATTGGTAAGGAACATACTGAGCTAAAGATTGAATTATCAAATTCAAAACACACTTCTTACAGTGATTTGATACCAATCCATAAAGACACACGATCCAATTGAGTTCTTGGTGTTGAGGTCTCCAAAGCCACCGGCAAAGCGTCTGCCTCTAAACAGCCAATAAATTTCTTAAGCAATGGCTGCAAAGGTTCCAAGTCTGTCGCTCTCCTACACATAAGCAAACATAGATCGTATCAAAAAGGGGGAAAAGGGGAAACTCAATATGAACATGGTGATGAAGAAAAGACAAGAGGTTCATATCTATGATTTCAAAGGTGATACGGCAATGACCATATGCTACTATGTGTCTTCCATGTCTTTCTCTATAACAGAACAGCCTTGTTTTGGGGCAAGATAAAGATATCCATATGTACTTTTAGGAGGAATTTATAGATGCAGAGAATTTGCTTTTATAAAACCCAAGTTCAATGGAGCATCATCAACCACAATCAGTGAACTGAAACACTTTCAGGCTAACCAACAATAAGTACCTGAGTTTACCCATTGATCCTGCTAAGCGATATCCAACAGAACGAACACTTCTCTTGCAAAATAGTAATGCATAAACTCCCTGGAAGAAAATGGGTTCACTATTGAACAAACTGTAGAAGAGAATCTTCTAGCAGAAATACACAGCTGAGTTACCAGAAATAAAACATACCGGAAATTGTTGATGCCCAGACAAAGCCAGCTCATGCTTATTATCAATAGCTTCAACAAACAACTCAAACTCAGTGAATAGAGGCTCAAAATTTAAGAGGATTGGGAACATCAATACCTGTGTCAAATGAAGAATGGGAAATAAGCTGATAAACTCTAAACTTCAAATTAGAAAATCCATTCATAAAGAAAGTGGAATGAAACTAAGTTATAAGTACTACCACATAAAATATCATGAAGAGAATAATTATTTTAGCAACAAATAAAACTTACCATTTCCCAGTACAAAAATAATCAATTTGCACTTCCCCAAGAGATTTTCAATTAATCTAATAGTGAAATTTTCAATACAAAAAATATATGTAATAACATACCATGGAAAACAGAAAACCTATTTAGATGAAAAATACAGTCAACATATTTCTTGTACTAATTGAGAAGCAACAAAAATATCTATTTAGAAAGAGAAATCATAAGATGCAAGCTCAATAAATAAAAAATGTAAAATATTATATCAATCATAAGGACCTAGAAAACACACCTCATACAAAACATTAACAACTTCTGTATTATCACAGGCAGGATCATACTTTTCCCCTGCTATTTTTGTATTGATATCTCTCAGATGTAATGTCACCCTTTCACAATCAAGCTTCTGCAAGACATCGAGAAGAGGACCAATAGAGCTAGACTCATACTCCATGTTATACATGTCTTGGGCTTGATGATGCTGAGAAATGCATTGCAGGCACAGTCCCATTTCATCAGAGATTCTCTTCCATAACAGTCTCAAAGGTGAATCTTGACAATCATTTTTGAAGTAATTGTAAAAAGTCTCCAAAAGGGGTCCCATTATATCCCAAAAGCCACACCAAATGTGACTTCCACCAGGCAAACAAATTAGAAAATTATATGCATCTGCAAACCTGGCAATAATTACAGTTATTATGGAAACCACACCAAGGCTCATTGGGTATGAAACCAGCTAGGCAACACTGACTCAGTAAAAACATAACTAGTTTTTTTTTTTTTCATGTAGAAGAAAAGAATAATATAATCTAAATAATCACTTATTCTTGAGATACTCACACAAGTATGACTGACGATTATGTTTCATATAATCAATAATTTATTTGCATACTTGTTCTTTAAACTCACCGTGTTTATCAAGTGCTTATACTGCGGAGATGAGGAATGTGAATAATGCATAAGCAACAGACAGAGTAAACATCTGCTTTAAGAATTATCACTCTAAACTTATTTTGCTTCAGCAACAAGTCAAAATAATTCCCATTAAAACTAAAGTCGAAATTCAAGGGGGACCAAACATCGGCATTGCAATTCCATTATTATTAAAACGAAGAGCCAATTCTTGACTATAATTTGGATTCATTCGCGGCGCTGAAAATAAAAAAGGGGGAAATAGCGATAACCATTGTTGTTTGAGGAGGTGGAGGTTACGAAGCTTGGAGGGATCAACATGATCGTCATCGTCGTTCTCTTCTTCTTCCCCGATGCCTCTCCACCGGTCCAGTAGTTCCAGCCTAGCAGCAAGTTTGTTCGCCATTGATATGTTAGGGTTTATTCTACAGATTTTTAATCACATGAATATTAAGGCTATAACGATGTCTATTGTCCTAATTTCGAAACGGAACCTCCCAGGGACTGGACTGCAAAAGATTAGGGTGACGGCACGGTTTTTAATCTTCACTTATTCCATTCGAATGCTTCATAATTGAATTGTGTATTTTTCTCTTTTTTTTATGGTTGAATTATTATTTTTCTTATCAAAAAGAGTATTAATTTTATTCTATACTACTTTGAAACTTTTAAGTCTCAGATAAAAACTAATTAAATAGTCCCTTTTCATGGTGAATATTTTTAGTTTAATTCTTGAAACTTTAAAATCTACTATTTTCTTGATGCTTTCAAACTTAAAAATTAGTTGAAAACAGTTAAAAGAATTATCAAAGATAATTTATAAATTAATTGATAGGTTATAATTATTAGTTTATAAATTCCGATCTCGTCAACTATTTGATTAAATTACAAGTGTTTAATGAAAATGGATTAAAAGTTAATCGGTAAATATAAAAGGATATAATTATATAATTGTTATTGTTTAAATAAAATTTATGTTTACTTGATAAAAAAAATATTATTGTATCATCGTAATTTTGTTTTTTTTATTTTTAAACCAATATTATACTTTATCTATTTTCGGAAGTTGTATATATCTTTTCTCAATTTTATTATTTTATTTAAATTCGTTCATTTGACCAATATTAATCAAAATTAAATTTTATTTATCTTTTTAGAAGTTTAGTTTATTTCTTTATTAATTTAAATTATTCATATATTAATTTTTAAGTTTTATCTATGAATAGTTTTCCTATAATGTCATGTAATAAAATATAGTTATTATGTAATAAAATATAGTTATTTCATTCTGAAATGTTAATTTTTTAATTTGATTTATATAAAAAAATTAAAAAGTGATTTGAGGAAGTCATAATCACTTCGACTTTAATTTGATATTAACTTTTTTATTTTTATTATTATTTTTTAAACTTTTATAAAATTATACGAAAGTCATAATCACTTTGACTTTAATTTGATATTAACTTTTTTATTTTTATTATTTCTTAAACTTTTATAAAATTATACATTAGACGTTTATTTATTTTTTTATTGAAAAATCTTCTTTCATAATAAAAAAAAGTATAACCTTTCATACATCTGTCCCAAATTTTATAAGTTTGTATGAATATATTTAATTGATTTTGAAACTTTTATCCCACTGTATTTAATCTTAGTCGAAATTCAAAAGATAAAAAATATTAGTTATTCAAATATTATTCTTAAGTTTAAAACATCGCATCCTAGGACAACATTTTAGGACAACATTTTATGATTGTGAAATATCTTGAATCTAACAAACTTTATGTCTTAAATCTTATAAGTCTCATTGTTTCTAAGAAGTACACCTTCTTTCTTTCTTTTAGTTTTATAATTATGGTCTTATAGAATTATTTACATGACACCCACTATAAGTGCATTTTAAGTTTATTTCCTAAATTTTTATGTGTCTAAAATTCATGCCACCAACACCTTTTTAGACTCGTAATTATTATATGAAATTTCAATGTTTGTTGACTCCTTTTTTATCATTTTTTTTTATTAACAATTTTCTTGTAATGATATTTTTTATGATGATGTTTATTGTGATGACATCTTCTATAATAGTTATAAAATCTGAGCCTTCTTCTTCCTTCTACCTTATCGTTTAACTATGATATCTTAAGTTTCTTCTCCTCCAAAGTAATGGGTTATTCCTTCATGAACAACAAAATATCCTTAAAATGCTTAAACATTATTAAGAATAATCAAGCTCTTATTATTTATTATCAAGTTTCACTTTTGTTAGGTATTCAAGTATGAGTCTAAGTCTCACATTGGGTATGAATGAGAAAGTTGAGCAACGTATAAGAAAGAAGACCCGCAAACCTAATGCCTTAAGGTTTTGGGTTGAAGGTGGTGTCATTCCCTTATATGGGTTGACTCATTTATCATTCTTATGAGATCTCCTCGGTGGTTTCCCCCTCGAATTTTCCCAACAAGTGGTATCAAAGCCTTTGGTTTGCGCCTTAGGCGAGTACAATTTGACCCTGTATCGAAAGTCTTCCTGATGGTGATTTCAGGCAAGCGTGTCCCGTATAAGTGTGTGAACGACGGTATGAATGACTCTCACTTGAGAGGGAGATTGTTAATATTCAAGTGTAAGTCTAAGTCCCACATTGGGTATGAATGAGAAAGTTAATGTGGTGGAGGAGTGACTCTCACTTGAGGGGGAGATTGTTAGTATTTAAGTGTAAGTCTAAGTCCCACATTGGAAGTCTTCTTGATGGTGATTTCAGGCAAGCATGTCCCGCATAAGTGTGTGAACGACAGTATGAATGACTCTCACTTGAGGGAGAGATTGTTAATATTCAAGTGTAAATCTAAGTCTCATATTAGATATGAATGAGAAAGTTGAGCAACATATTAAGGTTTTGGGTTAGAGGTGGTGTCATTCCCTTATATAGGTTGACTCATTTCTCATTCTTATGAGATCTCTTCAGTAGTTTTCCCCTCGAATTTTTCCAAACAACTTTGATATTATTAAGTTCATAAAAATCTTTTGTTAACATCTATCAATTACTCAACAATTATTCTTGATTTTGTCACCTTAAATTAGTGTAAATTGTTATTTCAAATAAAGTTTATGAAAAGAAAATTTTGTCATATAAAATGTTCTATTGTGAAACAAATCTTCCCATCACAACTTTCCTTAACGTTTTATCACCAATATAAAATTATGAAAGTTTTGATTTTGATAATGATATCATTTTTTTTTCTTTTTGTGAACATGACATGTTTGTCTTATCTTTTATCACTTCACTACAATATTTTTTAAATTAACATAACTTTCCTCTTTGTCTTCATAATCTAAAATTGTTATCTCTATAACCCAAAATTATTATATCCATTAATTTTATAATATAAAATTAATAATCATATTTCAATGATCTTCATAATTTTTCTTCTAAATTCATCGAACAATGATAATCATCAAATTAATAATAATAATAATAATAAAACACATAGGAACGTGAAAGAAAAACACCATTATATTAAATAATAATATAATATCATTGATAAAATTAATATTGTTAACGTACATAAAATTACAAACAAATCTCTTCACAAACCTCTAATGTAACATAAAATGGTTAAGAAATCACATAATTTATTTCCAACATTTTATATTAGTTAATAAATTATCTCACTTAACTTTTTTCGAAAGAGCGAGAGTGATCTTATTAAAAGACATACATTCATGTTTGTTTATCTTTTCTTTTTGTTTAAAGTCACTACACAACATTGATATTGAGAAGTCTAGGATAACTTAATTCTTATTTCCAAACTTCTATTTTTTTATTATTCATGAGAAAATGGTGGACAATAGGAAAATATTAAATTATTAGAAGTTAAATAGTTTGATTTTATTATATATAATATTTGTCTTGTTCAGATAAAATTATGAGCTATTATTATCAAAAATAAATTTTGTTTGTTAAATATAAAAATAATTAGAGATTTTAATTTGTACTTTAAGTGTGTATTGTAGAAGTATGATTATTCTATTAAATGTAAGGTAAGTAGAAGTGTTAATTTATTACAAATTAAATTATTTTATTATCATTTTATCAGAAAAAAAATAACTTTTTCTTTTAATTGTACAAATACTCCACATCAAAGAATTAAAAAAAAAAGTCTTCTTTATAAGAGGTGCAAGTTAATTATAACGTATGAAAGATGACCAAAATCCAAACTCAAAAGCTATTTAAGTCCCGTGTTACATTATTCACTTAAACTTTTACTTTTTAAATAATTTCTAATTTATTTTACATGTGAGAACTTTTCTCTTTAAACATGTAAAGGAGAAAAGTGGATCTTAGATGAAACTTAGCATCCAACCCTTATATGTATGTTTGTTATATATTTTTAAGGATTTTTTTTTAATTCTCGTACTTTTCTTTTACACCCTTATTATATATATATATCCACTTTGTCAAGCATCTTCTCAATTTAACAAATTAAAAGTTATTTTTACATTAAAAAAGTTCAAATTATGTAATCTAGAAGATACTTTTAATTTCTGAATTACAAAACCCAAAAATATTTTTTTATATTAAAAATTATGAATTATATAATTCAAAAGTTATTTTTAACTTTTATATTACACAATTTAAAAATTCTTATTATATAAAAAAAGCTTTCAGATGACACGAAAGTTATTTTTTCTTATTTTTTTATTATATAATATGAGAACACTTACTGAATTGGGAAAGTCTTTTTATTTTTATAAATAGTATAATTGGAAAGTCAAATATTACTTTCATCACAATACAATAGAATATATTGTCCTATTTTAAGTGGAAAAAACATGAAAAATAAAAAGTTTAAACTCAAAAAAGCATGGAGAGAATCAATGGTGAAAGGAAACGAAGAGGGAACAATGCTAATGGCATAGAAAAAAAAAATCAACAGAGACTAATAATATTTTTGTCATTTACATATATAATGTGGGTGCATGAATAAATAAGATTTTTTTATCATGCCTAAATAGTTTACTTTATTATGGCTGTAATATTACTTTTCTAAATTTATGACTGACCTAGTAGTAGGGTTGATTAACTTTTATAGGTAAATCTTATATTAGAAGATTCGTACACCACAACTGTGAGTTTAGAATAATAATTTTTATAACTTTTTAAAGAATATAGTCAAGAGATTCTTCTCTTGAGAATGACATGAACAATTAGAGGAAAAACACTATACGAATAAATATCAACTCGTAAATGTCAGTGACTACACTATACTAGCACTGGATTCTTAAATTATCTTTGAGTTCCAAGATAAGCTTGTATAGATAGGCTCTTTTTTTTCTCAGTATGATTCTTTTTTGTTACAAACATAAGCATAAAGCAATAAAAAAAAAAATACACAGTTATTGAAAAATAGTCGATAAACAAAAGTTAGCACAAATATAAGATAATGAAAAGAAAATTTATCTTATATGTTTTTAGGATTACTTGTTAACCTTACTGTGCATATACTTATGAGCAATTAATAATTTTTGTTCATATGTGCATGTGTTGCACATTGACTAGCACTAGAGATTTAAAATTGTGAGATAATGTTTTATACAGAGATATAGGTGAAATTAATAAAGGGGTTAACTAATCCTAACTAGTTGTATATGGACAAAGTAACATTACAAGATGGTTCAGTTAGAGGAATAACTATAAGTGCCTAAGTTAAGTGAACAAGAAAACCAGATAGACAGAAAAACTAATTAATTAATTAAAAAGAATTTAAGATTAATTAATAGCATATGTTCATCTTCATGGGGAAAGCCACCTTCGACGCGTACAAATTGGTAGCTTCCAAATAAAGTCGGAGTGAAGCAGCGGAAAAAAAAGTGAGTGACAATCACACAGCTCTATATATAAGCATTTCTTTCTGTGGTGATGAGAGTGGAGGAGTATTCTCCAATAATAGCATCATTTTCGCTCTCTTTCAACTCTTCAATTTGCTCAAGAGCTTCCTTGATATCAAGCCTTCGTTCCACATTCTCCTCACAACAACTCAAGCCAATCTTCAAGAGTTTGAGTAATTCAGCTTTACAATTTCCGATTCCTCCCATCTCTACGTCAAACACGTCACTAGTGCGCTTCTCAGTAATCATGGTATTTACCCAATTGGCTATGTCAGAATCAGTATTATGTCTAAGTGTGAGATAGTTCTCAGGGAATTTGCCGGTCAAGATCTCCAGAATCAGAATTCCAAAACTCCACACATCAGTCTTCTTTGTAATGCGCCCAAGTTGAGCATATTCGGGAGATTTGTAAGGCATGATAAGTTGTTGGGCATGGTCAAGGTTGATGACGGGACTGAGGGCATAATCAGTGAGCAGGGGCTCGAAGGATTTATCCAAAAGCACGTTGGAAGATTTGAGATGACCATGAGGCACAATTACGCTTGGGAGTGCACTGTATAGGTAAGCCAGACCCCTAGCTATACCTTTCACGATTTTCAAGCGAGTTGGCCAATCGAGTCCCGGCTTTTGAGAGTTATGATTGCCTGCATGATTAGTAATTACAATAATATTATTACTACATATATAGCAACGTTGAAAAGTGACACAGACGCATACGTGGAAATGGAATTAAACAAAGTAATAATTACCATGAAGATGACTGGCCAAGCAACCATTGTGAACAAAGGCAGAGAGCAGAAGCTTTTCTTCCTTTCTGTAATAATAGGCGAGGAGAGGAAGAAGGTTGGGATGGTTGAGATTGCCTAGTCTTCTCATGTGCTCGTGGAACTCCTCTCTGGGCACATGGTTCATTTGCTTGTACCTCTTGACAACCACGGCGTAACCGTCTAAAATGACGGCCTTGTAGGAGGACCCAAATCCTGCACTTCCTAGAATTTCAGCGGAGGCCTTTAGCAAATCCTGCAAATCAAACCTGGGTTCTTGATGCCTGAGGAATGTGAGTTTGCCTTGTTCCGCCCTCCTGGAATGTGCATGTCCATGGCCATGACCTGATGACACCTGCCTGGGACTAGCATCGTAGTGATCCGCTAGGCTTTTAGTTTTGACATAAATGGGAGGAACAAATTTGTTGGAGGCTTGGCCCTGGCCCTGCAACGTTGAGGTCTTATGATCTTCTGCTGCAGATTGTTGGTGGTGGTGGTGGTGTTGCAGTTGGGATGTTTGAGACCTCAACCGACATATCACCAACACTAAAACCAGGATGGCCAATATCAATGCACTCGCGACGACAGCTAGTAAAATTTTTAGAAGACGCATTTTGGATGCTGTGGCTACCTCTTGGCACTCATTCGTCAGGGGCGGCCCGCAGAGTCCGGGGTTCCCTGCAATGTTTGATTGATAGATAGATAGATTCAATATTCCAAATTGTAATGAAATTATGGATGTATAATGAATGAGAAACGTTAATTACCGCTAAATGGAGAGGCGCCGAAGGTGATTAGATTGGGCGGAATGGGACCCTCCAACTCATTGTTAGAAAAGTTGATAATCTTCAAACTATTATTATTAGTAGTAATGTGTTCAAACTGGGGGATTGGACCTTGAAACTTGTTTGAGTCGAGCCTGAGGATGAGGAGAGCTGGCAAGGTGGCAAGAGAGGAAGGAATTTGACCTGTGAACTCATTATTGGCCAAATAGAGTTTCCTCAATTTATGCAAACCCTTAAATTCATCGTCGGGAATCTGTCCTGAGAAATGATTATAGGACAGGTAGAGGGCCTTGAGATTTGGAAGCATCCTGACGCTAGGCAAGGGACCCACAAAGGTGTTGTTCATTAGGCTAACCGAGCGGAGAGCCGGGATTGAAGCCAGAGTCATTACGTCGATGTTGCCCGTGAGGCCCATGTTCTCGAGGCGCAACCCCCAAACCTTGTCCCTCAAACAAAACAGGCCCACCCAGTTGGGAATGTTGCCAGAGCAAGGTGGCTTTGGGTTTATGGTTGGATCCCAACTGCTGAGGGCCACTGTATTTTTCAACGACTTCTTGAACTTCACCAGTGCCTCCGCATCAGAATACATCGCTTTCGCTGATGTGCACCAGCATGCTGATATCAATATTGATGCCAAAACCAATACAACTACGTTACCCTCAACCAACCTCGACCACAACTTCACATTCATGAAAGGTGCGCGCACCACCGAAGCAGAGCGCGCCCCCATTATCACAATCCAACCACAATCACAATGATAGGTGTATCATCATCATGATTATTTTTATTTATTATTATTATTATTATTATTATTATTTATTAATATTTTTATTACTACACAGCACCATCTTTGATCATTACTGGCCAAAGGCCAATGGCGATGGAGCTGTTAGGACTAACACAGAGGGCTAGTAAGAACAGATTCAGAAGAAATGAGGAGGAATAGGCTTAGAATGTGCTAATTTTTTTGCGTCTCGTGACAGCTTCATTTTGGTTGTTTTCACAAGTTGAGCTGTTTGGCGAGAGGGCTAAGGAGGTCCTCTGATTTTGTTCCTTCTTTCTTTTCAGTCCATGCATTTTAAGATGCCAAACCGTGTTATTTGCCTTAGAATGTAATTCCCTTTTCCATTATTAGATTACTTTACAATGCATGTATCTAATTTCAACCAAACCACACGTCTTCATCAAAAATGTACCGTATCCTTTTCTAGGCTGCTCTTTCAAAAAACAAAAAAGCACCAATTTTAACAACTCAAAATATTAATATTTTATTTTATTTTTTAACTTAAACTACTAATATATTATATTATTAGAGTAGTTATTTTTATTGGAAGAGTACCAAAATATCATTTTCCCTCTTGTGGCACAAATATTTAAAAGAAAAAATCAATGCTAAGTGAAATTTTAAATCTTACTCTAATATAATTTATCATTTTTATTTTGTACAAAATACAAAGTAATTTATCCAAGTTTTGTAATTAAATAAGTTAAACCTTTTACTCTTAATATATAAAATAAAAAAAATTCACGTAATATGCTCTTCAAAGCACATTATAAACTGTTTGAGTTATTTTAATTCAAACTTTTTAAATAATATAAATACTTACTCTATTCTTTTTTTCGGTATGTTTAATTTCTTGTAAAGGGAATATTTATTATATTTTTGTGCATGAATTTGATTTGGTCTTTCATGTTTTTATTCTTAATTTTCTTTTTTTAATAACATTTTTCATGTATCGGTACATAATTATTGAACTCTAGAATAGAATGATAGTGTAACTCGTGTGACAATTTATAATGATACCTAGATAAATTTGATAAAAAAAACCACTTCCACGTCATATACTCTTCTGATAAAACTAATATTTATAGTAGAGTCTGAATTTTGTTTTTACCCTTCCAGTAATATCTTTATTTAAGAAATTAAGATCAATATAAATGATTTCACTTCCTTATTTTCAAAACTTTAATTTATAGAATTATAATACAAAAAGTGATTTCATATTTTAAACCATTCAAACTTGCTTTCACGTGAATTAATCTAATGTGCATATATAAAAGAATATTACTTAAATGTGTAAATTTATTGCAAAAGTATTTCTTTTATATATCAATATTAAAGTCACTGATCAAAGTTAATTTTAATACTAATTTAAATATTTATTTTCAAAGGAGAGGACAGTTAAAGTCCAAAACGAATTTAAAACAATTTTCGTAACTTCTTAAAAGTATTTCATTTAAATAATTATAATAAAACTTATATTCACATCTTTAAATCATTTAACCTTATTGATATAAGTAATAGCAAATAAATACTATGCTATATATATATATATATATATATATATCCCTTTTCTTCAATTTGCAAGAAATAAACAACATTTTACATGGTATTATTTACAATAAATTGTAAATGATGTAGAGCCAAAACTGTTTGCTTATAATGATTTTGTTTATACAAAAAGACAAAGTAATTTAAAAAATAAAAAATGGATGCCATAGATAAATCATCTATTACATTGTAAGTAGTTGTGAAGTCAATAAAACTAGATAATACTAATTATAAGTGAGAATAATAATAATAATTTATTAGAAAAAATTTGTTTTCCAAATCTCATAATTTTTAGAGTCTTTATTATATTCATTTTTTCTCTAAATTTTATATCACTTTTTCCAGTGATTAATAAAATAAATCTTGACTGAAACAATAGTTTGTGTTTGTTTAAAATCATGGGTCGCTTTGTTTAAGAATTTCCACTATTTTTTTTTTTTAAAAAAGGTCACCTTTTTCGTGTGTTACAACTTTTTCAAATAACAATAATTAAACTAAAATAAGAAATCTAATAATAACTAAAATTACTGAAAAAAAATCAATTACTCCTTTTAAGTTAAGTGATTTTATTATTTTAAACTAGCATGAATTATTTTTTTTAATCTCTACAGAATAATCATTAAACTACTAGGGAAAATACTTTCGTTTAGATTTTAGTTAAATATGTTAATTGTATCGTTAACACTAGGTAAAAATATTAATGACATTAATTGTCAGGTGCTTTTCATATGATTGGTATTAATACAATTGTAAGAAAATGGTCTACGTCACAATACAAAATATTTGTATGATTATGTTTGATTGGACATTGCTATGATAAGTGACATGTTAGTCATTTATGTTTATAATAAATCAAGTGATTTTTTTTTGCATTATTTTTAACAAAAATATTATTATATGTATATAAGTAAAATAGGGCCTTTTAGAATTAAAAAGTTGTTGATGAAAGATATTTCTCTATCGAACGACAATGTAAGATTCATATTATTTTAATAATAGATTTTAAAATAATAGAAAACGAACTCTGTAAATATAATTTATATATTTATTTATTAGTTTATTTTAAAATTTTCAGTTTACAGAATATTCATCTCTCTATATTATTTCTAACTCTAGACAAAAATCTTGAACACTAGGTAAACTTTTAAGAGAAACTATTTTAATATAATGTACGAAGATTTTGATATTAAAAATATATTGCATTTTATGATTTTCATTATAATTTATAAATAGCTTAATAATTTATAAAACTTAACATCAAATAAAAATAAATAAGAAATTCACTTATTTTTTTTTTAAAAAAAAAATCTCACTAAAATTTTCGGGTGCTTCTTCATGCACTTCCGTATTTACTAGTTATGGAAAGCAAAAATATCATTTTGTCTCCTTTATTTTCTTCATTTTCTTAGCAGCAATCTTCTTCACTCTTCTTTACCTTATCCTATTTTAGATGGTATAATTTAGAATATAATATTTTGTATTTTAGAAATACAATAATTATGTATGTAATTCAGAATATAATTTTTTTATGATGCATTATATAATTTGTAATATAAACAGATTACATAATTCAAAATACAAAACTGGAATAAAAAATATATTTTTCAAATTATATAATCAAAAATATAAAATTTAAAAAATTATTTTAATTTTTTTGAATTATATGGATGAAGAAAGAAAAGCATGGAGGTGAAGAAGCATCTAATTTCCGTCCTCGTTGGTCTTAAACTAAACATATATTGTGTCAACAAGTTAGCAGTATTTTGAAGGGAAGGCAACCCCTCTGTAAAGTGAAAATAGAGGGATCCATCCATCTTTACATAAGTGTCTATTCCCACACGAAATTATTACCAAAATACACATTATTACCAATTCTCAAGGAAGTAATGGTAACTAATAATTATAATGCTATAAACCAAACATAATTTGAATGTCTATCACATCAAACTAGAGACATTTGAACATGACACAAGGAAAGTATACATGGTGAAGTAAGCATCAACTGGAGTGACTACCTAGCTTTTGTTACTGCAACATCGTTTATCAAATTACAGATATCTGAACATTCCACCAAACTGCTCAAGGAAATAAATACTAATCAGTAATCCAAAGTACCCGAGGAAAAAAAATATTCATTGTGTTAAAATAGAAAAAAAAACTTATTTAATACTAATTTTTATCTTATTTAAAAGCAACTAATAAAATATATATATTTTACCTAAATATGCTTAGTCCTTAATTTTAAACGAACTTTGTTTTTGTGCTTCAATTGAAAATTACCCTTGTAGTCTCTTAGTTTAGAAAATGTTATTTTTTCTCCTCAATAAATGTCAAAAGGTTCGGTTTTAATTTAAATTTAAAAACACAAATTCAAGCTGTTTAAAGTATCTATCATTCATGCACACCCAATAGATAATTGGTTCCTTCCTTGGAGAAGAGGTTCCAACTCTGTTATATCTCTGTGCCCTTCCATTTCCTTGTTTTTATTCTCCCTCGTAGGTAGGTCAGTGAGCAAGTGCAGCAGATGGATAAAACTGCTTCATTACAGAACAAAACTCAAGTGCGGAATCGCGCCGCTAGCATTACAACTAGGACAGTGTAGAAGAGGAATAAGGGTTGACTAGCTTAACAACCTAAACCTCTAGACCCAGGGGCCACTGATCCAGTAATGTAATCCTTTAAGCCAGCCATCTGTTTCTGGATGACGCCACAATCACCCAAGCTATCCTACCATGACGTCATCACCAGACGACAGACCCCCTCTGCTGACAAACATCATAAATGGCGTGCTTGAATAAAAACCTGGACTGTAACATGCTTAGGGTTTCAACGAAATTGCTTATTCCACCATTTCTAACAAAACTCAACGATACACACCACCTAAATTGGGAGGACTAAAATCTTAATTTGGAAGAAAATAAAATAAACAAAATTGGTCCAAAGTTAAGGTACTAAATAGCATATCGGCACTTTGGTATCAATTGTTGGGGTCCAAGGGAGTTGGAGAGGAGAACCCTTCCCTGTACATAACGAATCACCCCTAAAAGTAATTTCAATGTACTTCTCCCCTTTAGGTATCATTATCCGCTTCATGACTTGCGAATGCCCTTTTTTTAAGTTTACTCACATTTCAAGATGCAATCAATGTATCATCTATACATAACAATCTATACATAACAGGTAGACAAATTTACCATTCTACACATTCTTATGATAGACACATGAATCATTAAAACTTATAGACACATGAATCATTAAAACTTATAGACACATGAATCATTAAAACTTCTGTTGTATCCTTGAAAGATAATGGACCAATCAAACCTCTTATATCATTGTTTAGGATATTTTTTTAATTCGTGCAATCATTTCTTCAGTTTACACAAGTAATCTCCATATCATTCACCTTAAAACCTTTAGTTTGACGCATTGGAGGCCATGGAGAAAGGTCGTTTCCACTTCTAGTTGTTCAAACTCCATATCTTCAACTTCACTTGCCATAAGTACAAGTAAGATCCGTAAGGACGTCTGCTTGATTACTCGACAGAATACCTCATTGTAATCAACACCCTCTAGGTCATAGTCTTTAACTACCAAACGAGCCTTGAATCAAACAGTTTGATGTACAAGGATTATCAAATGTTTTATTGTTAGATGTTTTTTTCCTGATATAGATGTTCAACAAATGCACTACCATCAAATGTTCCTCTTAAAGTAGACACCTTACCACCCATTCTACTATTAGACATTGATGTAGTCTCTTCGCAAGATGCACTATCACCAAACCTAGATGCAAGCGCTTCAATAGAGACACTGCCTCCAGATGTTTTTGAGATTTTATTCTTGAAGATCTACTTGTAACCAACAATGCTCTTGTCTCGAAGTGGTCCTACCAAATCACAAGTCCCATTATTTTGCAACTACTCCATCTTTTTGTGCATGGTCAGAATCCACTTGTCACCCTCAACACAAGCAACTGCCTCATCGAACATACTTCATTCAAATGGCTCCACCTTGTTCGCGACAACTAGCGCATAGGTAAGGGTACCATCATATCCATATTTCTTAGGCTACCATATTTGCCATTGAGACCTTCAAATAGAGATTTGATGATCAAATGCCTTTTGTGTTGCCCCAAAACGCTTGGGCGACTTGTCTAAAATTTAACAGGTCTATCAAACGATTCAAAGAGAACTCCACTTGCTCTTGAACTCCCTTCAAACTTCCAATCGTATCCTCCAGTGCCTCCTTCCTTAAATCTTCTCTGGCTCATAAAGACTTCATAAAAATAGTCTACTGAAAATCAGCCTTCCTTTGATTGTGACTAGATTCTGAAACCATCCACTCTAACTCCATAGCCAACAAACATTCCTTGGACCTAGACTCAAGCTTATCATTGTCAACATGATAATGAGCATGACACCAAATACCCTCAATGTTAATAATCCATTGACTTGTTTGACCATACATCAACTAAAGTCCTGAGATCTATGGTATTAGATAGACAACGATATAGCTGAAAACACACCACGTTCATAGCCTTACCCTAGTAGTGTTTTTCCAAATCAGAGTGTGACAACATACTCGTTCTCTCCAACACGATTTTGTTATTTCTCTCAATGACTTTATTATACTGTAAAGTGTGACGAACAATCAGATGTCTCACAATGCTTTTATATCTATGAAAGTTGTTAATCTCATTATAGGAAAACTTCAAATCATTGTCAGGTCCTAACACACTTGACCACTTTCCCGGTTTAGTTAAGCATTAAGGGAAACAAATGCTTAAAGTTCTCAAAGGCCTCTGATTTCTACTTCATGAATACTCATGTGAATCTTGAGTAATTATCGATGATTAAGAAAAAGTAGCTTCTCAAGAATGGAACTTTAGATGGCTCCTAACAATCAACATGGACGTAATCTAATGTGACTTTCATCTTGTGCAACCTTGTAGAAGCTTTGCTCGTGCTACTTCCCAAACACACAATGTTCACTAAACGTAAAGCCTCCACTTTCTAGTCTCCAAGTAGTCCAAATGGATAAGATATTCAACCCTCTGACACATGTGTTCCAGATGCATGTGCCAAACGACACGACCAGATGAGGCATCAAACGACACTAAGAGGGATGCAACCTCAAATGCGACTAAAGACAACTCTTGAAAAAAAAAAAAGAAAAATAGAAATTCCCTTCCCCAAACCCATGCATCACCAAAGAACCACTCCTTCCCCTGATCTGAATCACTGCACCCTCCGCACGACATCTAAAATCCTCCGTATCCAAGGCTACAATGGATATAAAGTTCTTTTTCAGCTTTAGAACATACCTGACATTGGTCAATGCACGAAGCTATGTCATCATGCATCTTTATCCAAATAGAGACTATACCATGCAAGAAGTGTCATTTCCTATCAACACATTTTCATCGTCCAACTCATGAAATGTGAAAAACAAGTTCCTTTAAGGACACATATGAAAGGATCACCCAAAATCTAGGACCTACTCATCAAACAACTATCAACATTTAATCATCATCAAACAACTCCACCTTTTGACCTGCAGTTGCTACCTGATCCTCTTTCCCCAATCTTAGGCAATTCCTCCTCCAATATCCCAAGTGCTTGCAATATTTATAAATGTCCCTAAAATCAACCCTTATCTTGTTTGACTTCTTGTCTTTCTTGAAGACCACCAACCCTAAAGACAATGCATCATTAACACTCTCAGATGCTTTAAGACGAAACTCCCTTGTATACACGCAAGACTTAACCTCTTCAAGAGTAATGCATTCCTTCCATACATTCAAAGAACTTACCAAATCTTCGTAGGATTGTAGACGAGAGGTTAGTAGAATCATCACTGTGTCTTCATCAACAACCTTGACGTTTATGTCTCATAACTCCATCAATATTGAATTGAGCTAGTCAAGATGAGTCTTTGGAGACACCAAATTCTCATTGTAAACGTACTTTATCATGAACAACTTTGCCAACTTCAACCACAACGATGCATAAGTCTTTTCCTCTGAATACTTCATCTAGAAAAGATGGGAGGATCATCAAATGTGTCTTCTCCTCTAACTGCTTCAGAGCATGCCTTTCTATGTGTACCATGCTGCTTGAAAGTGGTGCCTACACCCCTTACTCCTCAGGCAAGACTCTCACCTTAATTCTCCATAATTTAGAACTGTATTACCTGTTGAATTTCTCAATCTTGGAAGTGATATCCATCTTTTTTTCAAGAACTGATCAATAATAAAAGATAGATATCGAAACCAACTCTGATCCAATATACACTCTTATGAAACACACTAAGCTATTAGACGCAATTTAAAACTAGACAACCATGTCCTAGAGAGAAGTTCAATATATAAGATCCTACATTCCACATACTCTAACTTGATGGGGTTAATGAGATCGTCATAAGACAAAACCTTATTATGATCAAATCATAGCAGAATTGATGATCAAAGCATAGTAGATATGATCACACATTATTAGCCAACAATCATGCGACGTGATTTTGGGAGTTATATTTTGGAATAATCTAATTTATTTTGGGAATCAATCTGGATAACCCAATCTTAGGAGTTCTGTTGTAACTCGTGAATATATCTGTGTCTGTGCAAAGCGTGAATGACAGAAGAGAATGATTCTATCTTAGAGAATCTTTTAAGATACTTTTTAGCCTAAGGATGTCAAACTTTTATCTTCAAGGAGAGGGTTAATTAAAATACCGTTTCCATATCCTCGAAAATTTCAGTTGGTATAGAAGTCCACTGCTAACTTTATCAGCAACCATCGCATAAAATTATCAGGCATCGCATTATTTTGACAGGAAGCTCTCACTAGTTAAAAACTATAAGCAAAGAGTTGAAGTGATTTACCAGTATTGACGAGTTCGAAACCCTTGCTTAAAAACAACCAGAGGTCTGAAAAAAAAAAAAAAATTCAAGGCAAGGGTACTATCCATTTAGACAATTACATAATCCAAGGTAATGTAATGTTTAAAATATCAAAGCAGGATGTTTATTATTTTGCATTTTGTACCTTATTACGTTAAAGGGGCCTTCCCCAGGAGAGCCTTCGCCACCTCGGATGCAAGTGGTGACACACTTGATTGTGCACGATTCCGCTTTCCTGGACTTTGGTTTCTGTATTCTAGTTTTCTTGCACTCTTTGGGTAACGTGCACTCACTGGACAACGTTTGGGGTATGTTGGATAGAGTCTCCGGTTCATCAGCTGCTGCCACAGAAGCTATTACCGCAGCCGTCGTGAGCAAGGTAGTCAGTGCCACACTGCATGCTGTACTGAGTCTCACATTCTGGAATTTGCAAGTGACAATACTTCTTCTCCCAGTTCCATTCCCACTCAGTTTCTTGGGGTTGCACATGTCTTTGGTCTCACTCTGAATGCCCCCGGCGCGTACCCACCAACCACAGTACACCGATAAACTAGGGCCATAAATTACCATTATCTTTAGGCACTCCCAATCTACACAATTATCTTATTTTCCCTTTTGTATGCACCGCCCTTCTGTGGAGAGCAAGAAAAAATAAATAAATTATTGCACACGAATTTCGATTCTACCCATTACAATTTATAAGTACTGTAACTATATAATTGCAGTTTCCATAAACTGATCATTAGTTATTAATATTGTGCAATAATAATAACTAAAAATTAAATTAGAAAGATGAAATCACATGCTTATTGTACATACTCATTTCACCTAAAATAAGAAGCCAATAAATGTGAAAAAAAGAATCCATTATGTTAACAGTTGATATTGCCTCGTGTCATAATCCTGATTGACAATTGCTTACATGGCAAAACTATTATTATTTTAATATTGATTTAATAAAATTAGGAAAAATTGACTATGAGAGGTTTTCATTCTCTACGGGTGCATGATCTCTGCTCTCTGGTAAGAATTCAATTTCTGTGGTCTATTAGGGATTTCATTTCTATGTGCTCTGTTAGGGATTCATTCTCCACGGATTCTCCATCAGTGTGGTTCTCCGTTTTCGGTTTAGGCTTGTTTGTGGTTTAGGTCTGTGAAAAAAAAAAACAAAGAAGAGGGTTCAGGGAAATAGAACAAAGGGGATGGAAGTGTGGAATGTAGCATGTCGGACCTTTTCTCTCTCTTCAACCTTCAAGAAGTTTTCCTACCGCGCTTTCTTCTTCCTCTCCGACACCAGCGACTGGCACTAAAGTCTTCTCCTCTGTTTTCTTACCGCGACTGTAGCCCTTCCTCTCCCACACTGTTTTCCCCTTCCATGATTTAAATTTTAACTAAAAAGTATCTAAATAGAGTTTAAAATTATCATTCTAGAATATATATTTTTGATATCTTTTCTGAAATATCTAATTTCGAAAGTTTTTGTATACATTCCACGTAACGTATTCAAAGATATGTTAAAAAAGTTATTGTCACCAGTAGTGAAAAAGTGCATAATGAGACTATAAAAGTGTAAATAACAATGATCCATGGTCACCAATTCCCTCGTTAGTGAAAAAATATATAAAAAACATTTTAAAAATAATTTAAACTTTATTTTGTAATGTTGGGTTGGTATTGTACATGGGGTGTATGTACAGGGACAGAATGGATATTTTAGAAATAAATACAATACTTTTTAAGGAGATCTTAAATATTGCTATATTTTAAATATGAATAAAATAGAATAAAAAAATAGTTAAAGTTGAAAGAAAACAAAGATCATAAAATATTATGTAATATGAGAAAAAAAAAATAGTTTAGATTTGTATATTGTTATTTTGTACAGTTGTTACTTTATAGTCATTGGGTTATAATATCCATTATCAAACTAGTTATGTTTTTTGAAATATATACTCCTTACATGGCAATTCTTTTATTCCAATGCAATGTACGCTAATTCTTAAACTTTGAAGTAATTAAACTCTAAACTTTAAATTCTAAATTATTTATTCAAAGAATAGTTTTAATTTGAATGATTTATTATAAATTAAAAAAAAGATAAAAAAAAAAAAGATAAGATGATCCACATATTTAGGA
>Ga0099824_1002962_pt1 | contig 24863 bp, 13 predicted proteins | sample SiratrowhiteBW_FD_76837 | JGI IMG/M metagenome (GOLD analysis project Ga0099824, IMG submission 76837) | Root nodule microbial communities of legume samples collected from California, USA - Siratro white BW | ecosystem: Host-associated > Plants > Roots > Nodule | place: USA: California...
TATATATATATATATATATATATATATATATATATATATATATATATATTCTAGACAGCTTATTGACATAAACTAAAAAGAACACTCTTTATAGATATATGAGGAATGCTATCATCACATTATATATTTTTAATATTTTTTTTATCAACAAAAGAAATTTATAAATATGAAGCATAAAAGGATACTTTAATCCTAACATTTGTTAAAACCTGAAAAATACATTAGATTTATTAAATAAGAATTCATTGATCCAAAAAATTACGTGATTTTTAATAAATTTCGGTTAATATTAAAGATAATGTTGGATAATTTTCTGACTACATTTCTCATACACTTAACAATTTGATAAATTTAAATAAGTTGTAAATAATTTTAAATATAGTTAATAAACAACAACTCTTTCTAATGACATCTATGATATATACTAAAGAACTTTTGAGTTTGCTAAAATATTTATTTCCATTTTCTATTTTAAATGCTTTTGACTTCATTTTATTCTAATTTTAAACTATACTATACAAACATAGTAAATTAATAAAATATTATTTCCTTTATTTTCATGCAAGTATTTAAAAATAAGAGTAATTGTTTCAATTAATGTTAAATGTAATTAGATATTCATAAGTCGCAAAAGAAGGAAATATTATATTAATCAAACATTTATTTTTGAGAAATTACAAGACTAAATTTTAATGCTTGGATTTTCATATTTTAATTTATATTTGTCATCAAAATAATTCTCCATTAATAAGTCTTGAAAACTTGCCATTAACCATTAGCTGTTTACCATGTGGTTCATATGGATCCTCACAACCGCAATTCCTTACGCGAAGCTAGGTTGTAACGGTTAGTTTTTATTTTCGTTGACAACACCTGTCGTTGAACCATTTGTGCTACACAACCCTTTTGTTCTGTGATATTTGTAGCAGGGTTGTCAAAAATTATACCATACAATACCAAACAGAAATTTACTTTTCTTGGATTCTACTGACCTGTGACAGCACAATAACTTTCTTATCAATCTAAAATGTCTTGAAACTCTTATTTGACTAACCTGGTCATAATACATTTTTTATAAACTCAAAAAACAATAACAACATCATTCTAATAATATAATAACATTTTAAGTTAAAATATTAAAATAATTGATTGTGAAGTGATTGTCTTTTCTCATTAATAGGTGTCCACTTATCAAATGTTTTGCAGTTTCAATAACTAACACCATACCCGCAGCTCATATATTTCCCTAAATTTTCCAAGTTATAGCTAAATATAAATGTTTCATCTGCCAATCTAATTAGAAACATTTTGAAAACTTATATATATGTTTTTGTCCTCTCTACTCCGCCTCTCCCGTGTTTGCGCAAACACAAACACATGAAAAAAAATCTTTGTTTTTCTTGTCAACCAATTGGATGGTATAAGCGTATCATATATAATGAACCACACTTCCATAACCAGTGTGTATAATGACACTAGCACTGGTCATTTGGTGGTTTGCGTCAAGAATGATAGAACTATAGGCTCTTTTGGCGTGTGGGTTGGCGATAATCCATTGGAATTTGTGATTCCTATCACATTGTGTCAAATCATCCTACTCGTTTCACTCTCAAAAGCGTTGCATTATATCCTCAGGAATATATATACACCCAAATTCATCTGCTCTATCATCGTAAGTTTTTCCTCTCTCTTCCCCTTTTCTCCTACTTTTGAATATAATGCACATGCATGAATGTTTGCGTTGTTGATTCATAGAGATTGACAAGAAATAAAAGTTTACAGGCGGGAGTTCTGTTGGGGCCAACATGCTTAGGGCGCAACGAAGCATTACTGGGGGCTTTGTTCCCGCTAAGACAATCTTTGATCATGAATACGTTGGCCAAAATAGGCACAATTTATTGTGTTTTTCTCACAAGTCTGAAAATGGATGTAAAGACAACATTAAAAGCAGCGAAACGATGTTGGCGATTCGGCGTGTTTCCCTTCTTCGCTTCCTTCTTCGTCACAGCGACCCTGTTGTTTTTGTATTCGCCCCATGGCGCTGACCCGAACAAAAAACAAATGTCGTTATTCGATTTCCCCAACGTCTTCACCCTAAGCAGTTTCGCTGTTATATCAGAAACCCTCATGGAACTCAACCTATTGGCCACGGAATTGGGCCAAATCGCTTTGTCTTCGGCCATGATCAGCGAGATATTGCAATGGTTTACGATGGAGCTCCAGTTCAACACAGACCTGAGCATAGAATTTATACTTGTGTTCTTGACAGGTGCATGCGGGTTCGGTGTGTTGTTACTTTTTATTGTGAAACCACTGGTGAACATTGTTGTTGAAAAAACACTACCCGGGAAACCGATGAGGGAAGCATACGTTGTGATGCTACTTGTGGGACCACTTATTATGGCAGCTATTAGTGACACCTTGGGGGTATTCTTCATTGTTGGACCTCTTCTCTATGGTTTTGTTCTGCCCAATGGACCCCCAGTGGCTACAACAATCATAGAGAGGAGTGAATTGATAGTCTACGAGTTTTTTATGCCTTTCTTCTACATGTTTGTGGGAAAAAGAACAGATTTGACTGGAATTCATGACCATTGGGAGGTGGCTATAACAGTTCAGGCAATCTTATTTTTGGGATGCGTGGTCAAGGTGGTTGTATGTGCACTTATTTCTCCCTCCTATAAAATTAAGCCCAAACATGGCGTCGTGCTTGGCCTCATATTGAACGTCAAGGGTATAGTGGAACTCATCTTTTACAGTAGAATGAACAAGCTCGGGGTAATATATTTTCTCTTGTTATTTCCTTCCTTTTTCTTTCTGTCCATCGATTAAAACAGCATATGATACTACAAGATAGTGATTTATCTAACAGAACTTCTTAAAGGCAATTGCAATTTCAATCTTATCATGGCTTTAATTTGGTGGTAATGTAATGCATGTTATGATGATCTTTTTGTAGATAATTGATTCAGAAGTATACAGTGTAGCGGTGTTATATGTGGTGTTAGTCACAGTACTTTGCGTACCCTCGATCAAATTCTTGTACAGGCACTGTCGCGTGTGCATAACGCCAACCGTACAAGACGGGCGTGTGAGAACAATCCAAAACTTGAAACCAAACACAGACTTCAATATCGTTTCGTGCGTACACACGGATCAACACGTGCACAGCATGATTGCCCTAACAGAGGCATGCAACCCTACCAGAGAAAGCCCCATCTACGTCTACGTGATCCATCTCATTGAGCTCTCCGGCAAAAGCACACCCATTCTTCTTCCCATGAACAAGAACAACAGAAAATCTGTGTCTGTCAACTACCCCAACACCAACCGCATTTTTCGTGCGTACGAGAACTACTCCGACAACTCAAGTGGTCCCGTAAACGTTCTTTCGTACGTCAACGTTGCCCCGTACAAAAGCATGCACGAAGCAGTTTGTAACCTCGCGGAAGATAACTCGGTGCATCTCCTCGTTATTCCATTTCACCAAAACGATCAGAGTGTGGGAACCCACTTGACCAGCACCTTCCGCGTGCTCAACGCAAATTTTGCTGCTAACTCAAAGGGCACGTTGGGGATTCTTGTGGATAGATTCTCTGCGCTAAGTAGGAGTATCTCGAAGTTTTATTTTCATGTGGGTATCTTCTTCATCGGTGGAAAAGACGATAGAGAAGCATTGGCGTTGGGAATTCGAATGCTGGAACGCGGCAACACGCGCGTGACCTTGTTCCGGTTTGCTTTGCCTGGCAAAGGAGATTCGGGGTTTTTGATATTTGGAGGTGTGGAAAACGAAGAGGATAGGTTAGAGAGCACGTTGGACGAGAGTTTAATAGATGAGTTTTTGGCGAAGAATGATCATAGTATTGATGTAGTTAACGTTGTTTACCATGAGATTGTGGTGGAAGATTGCATAAAAGTGTTGGAAGCTATTAGGGAAATGCAGAACGAGAACGAGTATGACCTAGTGATGGTGGGGAAGAGACATAGCATGGGGGATTTTAGGGAAGAAGAAATGTCGAATTTCATGGACAATTCGGATCAGTTGGGAATTTTGGGGGATATGTTAGCATCCAATGAGTTTTGTGAAGGAAAAACTCCTGTGTTGGTGATGCAATGTGGTGAGAAAAGGGTAAAAAAAGTACAAAAGCTAGGTCGTAACATCTTCAGTTAATCAATCGTTTTAGTTTATTCTCTATTATATTTATTAATTGATTTTTTTTCATGTAATTTTCTTTCTCTTGGTTCAGAGAAATAATTCATCCATAGAAGGACTTTGGATCTCTATCCTTTCCTCTTCCCTATCCCCTGTAAATTACTTCCTCTTGGAGAAATTTCTTAATTAAAATTTTACGACTTGTATATTTTCAATTGTAATAGTTTCATTTTTAAAAATAACGTTTAGATATTTAATTGTTTTTAAGATGTACTTGGTTGTTTTCTAAATGATAAATTTTGAATAGTTCTTTTAATTTGAACTTGTTATGTAATTTAACAAAGCAATATCAAAATTCAAATAAATTATAGTAAGTATGTTAAATTATATATTTTTTCCTAAAATAATGATAAAGGGTAAATAATCTATAACATAATTACTGCTTGCCATTATATATTCTTTTTTACCTTAGAAAGATCCATAACACTCCAACGATCATATTAATAATCAAAATGAAGAATGTTTGGCAACACAGCCTGTAATTCATTCCTAATTTGTTGTTGCAACACTTAGAGAACACAGCTGCATATAGTTTTTTTTAACAAAACGGGCTAAAGGCCCAAAACAAAATCCAGCATGGACTGATTCTTCCTGCACCTCCATATTGACTTCCTGCACCTCCATAATTTTTAAAATTCTCATTTTAAGCATGATGAAAAGACTAAAATGTCATTGTTGTTAAAAGGGAAAGTTAAATGCAGAGGAGACATGGAGGTGTTGCGTTCGTGCACAGTTGAAACGTTTATGGAGGTGGGATTTGAGAGCAATCAAAGTAGATATAGAGGACTTGGAGAGGTGGAAGAAGATTGTGGTGGAGATTGTAGGGAGGATTTGAGAGTTGCTCCCTTCATTGTCGATGGTAACTTTGTTTCAATTTTTCTCAATTCGCATATTCTTCAACTTGCAATGTTAATATTTTCAAAAATAATTTACGGATTGCACGATCCACAATTATGTTTACTACACCTTCATTATTGCGAGTTGTACAAACCGCAACACATAAATTTTTAAAACTAATTGCGGGTTGTACAACCCGCAAGTAAGATATTATGATTTTTCACTTGCGAGTTGTATAACCCGATTTTGAAAAAATTTTATATAGCGGGTTGTACAACCCGCAATTAAGTAGTGAAAGTTTTTATTATTGAGATTTGTACAACCCGCAAATCAATTTTGAAAATTTTTACTATTGTGAGTTGTACAACCCGTAATTCATTTTAAATATTTTTAGCATTGCAGATTGTACAACCCGCAATTCATTTTAAATATTTTTAGCATTGCAGGTTCTACAACCCGTAATAACATTAATTGTATATTTGTTTTGATTTGGTTGTCTGATTGTTTTGAATGAATTATTTAGTCTACGATGGAAGGAGACTTTTGCAGTAAATTTTCCAAAGAAGTAGATAAAATATCAAAAATGGAAGAATCACATCAAAGTGTTGTTATGGTTAACGAACATGAATGTGGTTTTCATTTTTCAATAAATGAGGTAAATAAATTTGGTTATATTAAATTTTATTACTGGGTAAATTGTGATAGTTTCCCTAAAATTTTTATGAATGTTATATTTAGGTATTTCTTACAAGAGATCATTTACTTGAATGAGTTTGAAAGGTTGCTTTTTCTTTTGGATTTGTGGTTATCATATTTAGATCTGATAAAGCAACGAGTCAACAAGGAAGGAAGACATTTGTATCGTTGGATTGTGAAAGGAGTGAAAAATATAGAAAATACATGAATGATTTGGAGGTTATCATTACAGGGATAAGAAAGTGTGATTGTCCATTTAGATTGCGGGGTAAACCTATTCTAAATGGAAAAGGTTGGGTGTTGAAAGTCATATGTGACTTATATAATCATGATCTTGCTGAGCATTAGTTAGACATTCTTATGCCGAGAGATTAAAATCTGATGAACATGCCTTGGTTGTTGACATGACAAAAAGTCAAGTGAAGCCTTGGTAATAACAATCATTTTTAGAGGAAAATAGAATTTTAAAAGAAATATAATAAAGTGTAAATTCAAAGTTGAAAAAAAATATATATATAAAAGTGTATTGTTTGGAAAAGTTAAAATTATCCTTATAAACAATAGAAAATTATAATATTTCTAAAAAATCATTTAAATATGTAAAAATAATGTTTAAAAAAATAAAATGTTGACAAGTATAAAAAAATCTTCAAAAACGTAGAAGTAAAAAGAGTAATGCTACGAGAACAGGATAAAGTCTAAAAAAAATTTATGATATTGAATAAAATAAGTAAAATGCATGTAAATAAATGCCTATAAATATATGAAAAAATTTAGAATGATATATACATTACAAGAAAAAGATTGTTTAAAGACCAATTTTTAGCTATCAAATGAAATAGTTATTAATTGTGACCAAAATAGTTACCAAATTAGATTTTGGTTGCTAAATAATTACAAAATAGAAGTAATGATTGAATTTAGTGACCAATTAAGTCAAATCATTAGTATCTAACATTAGCTACCAAGGTTTTAGTAACCTATATCATTAGATTCTAAATTAGTCTCTAACTTAATTAGATATCAATTTAGAATCTAATGGCATAGGTCACTAAAACTTTGATATCTAATATTAGATACCAATTATTTGACTTAATTGGTCACTAAATTTAATTATTACTTCTATTTTATAGTTATTTAACAACCAAAATTTAATTTGGTGACTATTTTGGTCACAATTAGCAACCATTTCATTTGGTAGCTAAATATTGGTCTCTAAATAGTTTTTTTCTTATAGTGATAGTTTTGTCACAACCTAGATCATGACAGGCGACGATCCCAACAAAAATAAATTTTAAAAAACGGTTTGATTTGAAAATTGGAGAAAAGGAGTCGCCACCATAGTTTTTACGAAAAACCATGAAAAAATCGGAATCGGATAAAACAGGTCTACAAAACCCGATCTAAGATTTGGGAGTCGGTTATGTGTGGGGAAGGTGTTTGCATCCCCACAACACCCGTCATAAGACTGTATCTTTAATCGAATGAGTAAAACGAGTGTGGTTTAATAAAATGCTTATTTTTTCCTAAAATATAAATAAAATGCAAATAAAAACAAAATAATAATTTTTAAATTAAAGGATCTGACAAATATTGACCTTGCTCATAAGTATTTCTATCATTAATACAAAAATCAAGGACTCACGTAGTTCTAAAAGAAAGTTGAGTTATTTTGAAAAATGAATATCTTTAGTTTTGAAATTTTATATTTACTTTTGAAAATTAAACTTTATTTTAGAATACCGTTAGACGACGGAAACGACATGTAGATATTCCAAACAAAGTCAAAACCTCCTATAACGCAAATCGTCATCTAGAAACTTAAAAAGAAATTTATTTTCAAAAGAACCTCACATTATACATAAGTTTATTTAGAAATTTAATTGAAATTTATTTAAAAGAAAGTATATATAAAAAAATGTTTTCAAAATTTATATTAAAAAGAAAATTCTGTTGGGCCTAAACCCAACACCAACAAACATAGAGGAAGCTTAACTTCCTGCAGGCGAACTGGGCAGGATGACGTCAACTGGGCAGGATGACGTCCAATGCATAAATTATAAGCCAGACGCCGCCCACTAACCATCTGGTTTCCAAATTTTGTCAGGTTTACAAAAAATTAATATCTTAAAGGAACACCAAAAAGACGAAAGAACCACCAATGAATTTGGCGCGGTGCTAACAACTCCCTCGTAAATTGCTTTCCCCGAAATACCCTTGAGATCGTAGTTGGAAGAGGGGTAATCCTTGTCCGGTTCTTCCGAAGGAAGTGAGTCAAAATTGGAAAGCATGGTGTAGAACCAGTTGGAGATGTCATAGGGGTTGTAGTGTACAGCGTCATCTAATAGTTCCTTGAGACTGTCTTGTACGCTCCAACTTCTGCGCCACCTCCTCCATGTCAGAAGGTCTGACCTTGTAACCCACCACCACCAGAAGCTCGTCCATGCCTTCTTCATCCTCTCAAAGGTTCGATTTTCCGCTGGAGAAGCAAAGACATTGGTGTGAATTTTGAAAAAAATATACCGGATGAAGCCATCCGGTATACATGAAGGGGTGAAAGACGTTTTGGGTTATATAATTTCAGATTGAGGGTAAAATAGATTTTTTAAATTTAGTATGGAGGTGGAGGACGAGGTCATGGAGGTGGAGGGAGAGTCCGTCCTTCCTTCCTGCACCGTGGCTCACCTCCTCTCATATTCTTTTTCTACTCTCATCATTTTCTTTTAGCATGCTCAAGAGATTGGGCCAACCCAAAACCGTGCCTCCCTCATTTATCATTTTTTCAGGCTTTCTGTCAAAGGTCATACAAATACCAACTCCTATTCACTTCTTTTATCATAAAACAAAACCACAAAACAATGGTTCAAAAAAAAAATAAAAATAAAAATAAAACAGAGACACGCCAATGAATACACCCAATGTAGGTAAAAACACTACAGCTTCAATGTTTCTGGGAAATTATCTCTAGATATGGGTGCAGTTTTCTAGATATGGGTGCAGTTTTGAATGCATGGGCTTATTACAATGCAGTCTTGGTGCACTGGTTGCTACTGTGAATGGAGGTTCATGAAGATGAGTTTTTGGGCAGTTTCAAATGGTTTTAAGGTGCATGGATATTAAGTGCTGTATTCATACATTTTTATGGTGAAAGAAAGTTCATGGAGATGGTTTTTAAGTACTGTTTTCGGATGAGTTTAAGGGACAGTTTTTAGGTGAAAGAAGGTTCATGAAGATGAGTTTTTATGCTGTTTTCGGATGGGTTTAAGGTGCAGTTTTCATGAGATTTTTATAGTGAAAAGAGGTTCGTGGTGATGATTTTAGATGCAGTTTTCGAATGAGTTTAAGGTGCAGTTTTCATGGGATTTTTATGGTGAAAAAAGGTTTATTGTGATGGTTTTAGGGGCTGCCACGGGAGGAGATAGGCGTGGGCTTGGGCAGAGGATGACGGTGCAGCAAAAACAATGTTTGTGGTGACTTGGGATTTGGTTTGCAGAAGCAAGAAGGCTCACGATAGTTGGAGTGGGTTTCGATAGCGAGGCCCAGGGTTTTCCATGGCTTCAAGGTGTAAAGTGGGTTTTTAAGGTTTGCATGGTTCACATAGACATGGTTTTCTAGTTTCTTAACATGGCTACAATTTTCTAATGAATAATTTATGGAGACATGATTCTCTAGGTTGACAATTGTAAGTGTGCCAATGAATATGACTTTACTTACAAAGAATTCATTTGTGTCGGGTTTCATATATATGGGTTTGAGATTACGACATTTCTGGGTTTCCTAAAAAAAAAAACTATGTGAAAACAGATTTAAACCATACACATTATTCATGCTTCAAACAAAACGAAATAAAAGAGAAGATGAACAGTGCATTTACAACAGCCGTGAACAGTACCATCCTCAATTCAGAAACCTTTACACATGTATATCTCAATCCATCTGCATACAAGAAACCATTATAAAACTTAAATTGCCACTCACCTGTCAAAGAACCAATCCAAAAGAACCTTAAATCCTTGCTTTCTTCACTGTACCAAGTTCTTCCTCCACTGCTGCTTTTACTTTTTTTTACGTTTCTTAGTTTCGGTTCTTGTAGGTGAGAACGTGCAATCAAGCAGCTAACTCCAAAAGGCATAAAGATTGAGACTATGCCAAAGGCAGCAATCTCAGGTAAAATTTATCCTATTTTATTCAAATTTATATTATTATTCAATACATGACATAATCTAACACTTTTTATTTATATAACAGATTGATAGAACAGCTACAAAGCAAACATAAACGTAGACATAACCCACTGATATGTATATCAAAAACCAAAAGATTCACTTATCTGTTGAAGATCAACTCCAGAAATGTTTTCTTCTTCCTTATTTATCACTCTTTCAATTCCTTGTATGCTGTACCTCACTGATATGTATCTTTTGAAATGACCCTGTATGTTGTACCTCACTGATATGTATCTATGAAAATGACGAACCCTTAAATGTTCAAAACTGTTCAAGATTTTCTTTTATATTGAATCAAAATGACTATTAGATAGTAGAAGAAAACCATCCCCTATTCAGTTACTGATTTCTCTATTTAACTAAATTCAAGAGTTTGAAATAATGCTTAACCAATTCAATTTAATGCATAACCATATCAACTAACTTAAAATGAAAATAGTTTAAGCCAATCATTACAAAGCTTTTTCCAATGTTTATTTATATTCTATTATTTTTCTCTCTTCATATGCAATGGCAACAAAAAATAAAAAGCACAATGTAATAATAAGAAAAAACAATTAACGGCCTAAAAAAATAATAGAGAAATAATAATAATAATAATAATAATTTTAATTTGGTTTTAAGATCTTATACATAAAATTTGATTTTAAGATCTTATATTAAAAAAGACCCGATAGTTTAAAGCACGCTTTTGAAAATAAAAAGTCATACAGAAAAACTTAAATTGTTAAAAATGAAATTATTTTTTAAAAAATAAGCTAACATATGTTTGAATATCTCTATATGTAGTCAAATTAAATATCAGTTATCGTGATTTATATCAGTCAGAAAATTTTGATACTGACATGTTAGGTTTCTTAAACTCGAATCTTCCTAACCCTACTCATGTTATTATTACGATTATTTATTGAAAATATGTGAAATTCAATGTAAAGAAGAATATTAGAGTATGTTTTCTTCAATTATGATTTATAATTTTTTTATCTAATTAGTATCTTTTTAGTTTTTATTTTCTTCAATATAGTTTTTATTTTCTTCAATAGCACTTTTTATTTTTATTTTCCTCAATAGCATTTTTTATTTTTTAATTCCTAAAATAGCACTTTTTAATTTTTTTTATTCTTTAATTAATATATAGTCCGTACATTAATTATTATTATTATTATTTTTTTTTATTTTTTTATGATTTTGTGATTGTATTTTATTATAATAATTTACTGATTGTATTTTTGTATTAAAAATTCATATTGGAAGAAAAAATTATAATAAATTATAAAATTTTTATTTGAATCAAAATTTGTATTTTCCATTAAATAATTAAGACCAAAAATAAAATAAAATTGTTAAAGTATTTTTGCAAATAAATATTAATTAAATGGTTTAAAAATTTTAAATAAAATTTAATTTATTTATGAATTGTTTTTAAATGTTATGTTTATTACTTAAAAATTGTTAGTTATTGAAATGATGCAATAGTTGCACATAAAGAGAAAAATAAATTCCAATCATATATTCACTAAATAGTTTAGTTAATGGTACAAGAAATATTTTGTGTAAAATGAAACATAAAATTTATGTTTATCAAAACTCAAATTTTATCTTTATCAAAAAATCATATCTGTAATAAAAAAATCAATTTTATCTCTATAAAAAACCAAATTCTATCTTTATCAAAAATCAAAATTTATTTTTATCAAAAATCAAATTTTATCTTTATCAAATTTTTATTTGATTTTTGCCATTAATTATTTAGATATGTTTCAAATAAACTAAAAATACAAATTTTAATTAAAATAACAATTTTATAATTTATTATAATTTTTTCTTCCAATATCAATTTTAATATAAAAATACAATCAAAAAATTATTATAATTTATTTTAATATAATTTATTATGCCAAATTTAAATTTATTATAAAATATAAAATAAGTAATTTATCATTTTTCCTATTATAATTAATTAGTTTAAAAACCTATAAAATATTTAATTTTATTTTCTTTGTATTATTTTTTAAAATTTGAATTTAATTATTTTTACATTCTTTTTTATCTTAATTTTAATAAACTAATAATCACAATTTTTAATAACTATTAAAAAAAAGTGTTATTTCAAGAATTAAAGAATAAAGAGTGCTATTGAGAAAAATAAAAAAATAAAAGGTTTTATTGAAGAAAATAAAAACTAAAAAGGTATTAGTTAAATAAAAAAAGTCTTAAATCATTGTGACATATAATAAATGATATGTAAGAAAGAGATAAACACCATATATATTGTTATATAAATGATACTTATAAAGTTGTGTCTTAATATTCACTTATTATATATAATATACATTGTCACATTTGTGAACAAATTCAATGAATTTAGGATGAGAGAATAATTACGTTAGTGTTTAGAAAAAGCATGATAACCATCTAAATCTAAGTTTAATTAAGAATAAAAGAAACTAAAATATGCTTTGTTCTTGAATATTGTTTATTTTATTTACGACTTTATTATGCTAAAATAAAATGACCATGTAATATTTCAATTGAAAGAAAAATAATTATGACACAAAAACGAGGTTAAATGGAATAATGAGTAGTTTAATCTGTTAAGAGAAGTTAATGAAAAACTTAAAGTTGAGTTCATATTTAGTAAAGAGAGGTGGGATAAAGAGGTATTTATTTTAGTTTGGATTTTCTAACCATCAATAATAATGACAAAGTTGTCAAAATGTCCAGCTTGATAAATCAACCAAAACAATCTATAAAATGGGATTACAAAATTTATTAACAAATTTATAACCTTAATGAATTTAACTCATTTTTATCCTTTTCTTTTGATCCGAGTTTAATTCATTTAGGTTGATTTGTCTTTGAATTATAGGTCAACTCGTTTTTTAAAAACAAATTATAATTTTTTTTCAAATTGAAAGTGATATTAATTTATCAAAACATATATGTGTTTTTGTTTTATATATATATATATATATATATATATATATATATATATATATATATATATATAAATTTTATATTTATAATAAAAATTTATATTTTATATGATATTATATATAAAAAATATATTTTTTTTTATATTAAAAGATATATTTATTTATAAAAATATATATGTTTTTTTTTTTTATATATATATATATATATATATATATATATATATATATATATATATATATCCAATTATTATATTTAAAATTAAAATTGATTTAATGTGTGAACTTAAATTTAAAGAATATTGTCCTTTAGAACTTAAAAAAAATCACTACATTTTAAAAATTAAAGGCAAAATGCAAAAAAATATTAAGAATGATTTATTAAAAAATGCAATTATATATAATATTAATTGGTTGCCTTTACATGCTGAATAATTACTTGAATGGATTTAGTTGTTGGAAGTCTTATTTGTTTCCCAAAGTTGAATCATTACTCAATTGAACTTAATTGTTGAAGACCTTTTGTACTTCTAAGTTATTTTGTACTTATATGTGTTTTGAAATTATTAATGATTTTTGAATTGACTTAGTTTATGGAAGTATTCGTTTTATTTATTTGTTTATAGTTTTTTTAATATAATTGGATTGAGATAATTTCATGAAAATAATGTTTATGTTAAACTTAATGGTTGCTTAGTAGAGAACTTTTGCGTGAGGTATAAAACAGTTTTCGCTTTTTTTATTCTTTTTCGTTTTTTAAAACAGGTCAATATACTATTTAAGAATCAAATTTAAAGTTTATTAAATTAAAAATGTGTATTTGAAGTGATTAAAAATAGTGTAGGTATAAGAGACATATGTGTGCAAATACAGATAATTTTTTAGTATTATTTTCAAATTAAATTTGTCAAAATATATGGAAATTATATATTTATATCTTGGAATATTAAAATGTTTAATTTACCTATATAAACTAAAAGTTATAATCTCATTGAATGATGCAATTACAGTTTTATCCTTTATCCACATAACTTTTTAATATATTACTTATGTTTCAAACATTGTTTCTATTCTTCACTGGAAGTTCAAACAACTTTATTTATGTAAACATAAGATATGCATAAATAAAATACTTATATGTTGTGGAATTAAAAAACAAATCAAAAGTCATTTTAATTGAAAAGACTTTAGTTACCCCCAGACTCTGTATTAAAAGTGTATTCTCAAAAAGTTATTAAAGGATTTTTTAGATGGTAACAATTTGAAAGACTTAATTTTGTGAAATAATTAATTCTGAAAATGGTAACTATTTAATTGTTAATTCTTTAAAAAGATATTCAAAACTCACCCTTTAAAACAATATTCAAAATTTACACTTTAATTCTTAGTACATAAAAATATAATTAATAAAATTTCATCTAATTATACCTTTAGTTAGGAAAGAACCTGATATTATTTACACATAAAAGTAAATAATATCAAAAAATATAAAATATAAATCAATTAATATTAATAAATTTTATAATTCTTAATCCATTAGATATTTGAAAAAAAAAACTCAGTTTTAGAATATAACTTTTATGATTAGCGATTATTTACGTATAAGTAATTAGTATTTAAATTAAATAAATAATTAATATTAATAAAAAGAATTATATTTTTTTCCTATTCTGTAACATTTAAAAAGATTCAACATAACAAAAGGAATTTTTAAGATTGTATCCCACCAAGTCTTTTATACATGTATAAGAAAAATAATTAATTCGAAAAATGGAAAATCTTAATTAACTAATATTAATAAAAATAAATTTTTGATATTAAAACTTTAAACAAAATTATCTAAGAAATATAAATCTTATTAGATTATGCCTCGCTAATATCATTTACATGTACAAGGAAGGTAATTAATATTTTAAAAATTAAATTACTCTTTACACCTATTATGAAAGGATGTTTCAATTAATAAAGGAATACTTTAAAAGCTATAATCAACTAGAGATTTGAAAATACTTAACTTAGAATTAAAAAATTTTCAAGATTATGTGCCGCGGATTTTGATAAGTATCATGAAAGGATATTTTAATTAATAAATGAATACTTTAAAAACTAGAATCCACTAAATATTTGAAAAGACTTAACTTGAAATTAAAAAGTTTCAAAATTACGTCCCTTTAATTTTAATAAGTATTGTGAAATCTAAGGTTGTTATCTGAATTAATAAATTTTTTAACATTTTTAAATATCATATGATGTGTATAAAGATATTTCATACATATATCAACGAATAAGTTATGTATGTCATGATAAAAAAGTATAGGTATTTTTTATTTTCTTCAATTTCATTGAATAACAAATTATTTATTTTTATTTTTATATATTTCTTTAAATTATAAGAAAATGACATTTAAAATCATATAAAATAAAACAAAAATAAAAATCTCAACAGTAACTTTAAATAAATAATTAAATATCATTAATGTATCACATAAAAATAAAATAACAAAATGATAAATTAATTAATAAAAAATCAAAGTTTAATTAAATGAAATAAATATAAGCAAATAAGTAAAAATTATAAAGAAATATTAAATAAATAATTATAAATTAATAAACAGAATCAGTATATAATTGTAGACAAATGAAAGGAAATAAATATAAATAATTAACCATAATTAAAGATTAAATAACATAATTATAAAATAATAAACATGATCAAGGCTTAAATATTAAATATCATAATTATAAATTAATAAACGTACATATAAATAAAATAACATAAATATAAATAAAATTATAAATCAATAAACAAAATATGATTTGAAATCAATTAAATAATAAAAATATAAAAAAAACAAAGAAAGGAAACTAACATGTAATTCAAATAAATAAAAAAGTTAACAAACTAAATATAAATTTACCAATATTAATATAAAAAATTAATCTATCTTATTAATTAGAATGACATTAAAATTAGAGTTACGAGTATTTTTTAAAAGTTTTAAAACTTCTTATTATCTTTTTTCTATTCGTTTTTGTCTCTTACATGACAAGGTTTCCTTACATAATTCTTTTAATAGATTTTTTTTTAAATTAATGTTTTTATTATTACTTTTATTTTAGTTATGTATTATATGGTCACCAAATAGCAAAGTTGATAACATTGCTATATGGACACCAAAGAGTAGCGCTGACAATACTATTTATAAAGCTCTTCATAGTTCAACAATTACTTAAACTTGAGAGACTTGTGTACTATAGGGCCACCAAAGCTCATGGCCGACAACATTCACTCACAAAGCTCATTGCAGTAAATGCTTAAGCCGACAAGTATCCAACCTTCTCCACCAAACCAATATTCTCACTTCCCTTGTATTGGAAACAAGCACCTCACATCTGACAAAGAAACAAATCTCAATAAACGGCACCCCCTACCACCATCTGATAAAGAAAAGACTGTATACCAACAAACCAACATTCTCACTTCCCTTGTATTGGAAACAAGCACCTCACATCTGACAAAGAAACAAATCTCAATAAACGGCGCCCTCCACCACCATCTGATAAAGAAAAGACTGCATACATTCCCTTTTACATATAGTGCAAAACAACAATCATACCATATGCAGGAGAGCCTGCACATTTTTTCTCTGACACATAGGGCAGATCAACTATCATATCTCTGAAAGAAGAGGTTGTACGCTCTTCCTCATTGCATAAGGCAAATGAATAGTGAACCGTGAGCAAAATTAAAGGTACGTTTTAATCAACTCCAATTTACATTATAAACCTCTAATAACTAAATACTGACCTGAGTGTAAGAATGTCTTCCTTTTACAGATACTTCTCTCATTATTCCAATCATCGAAATGAGGATTAACGAAAAAATCGACTAGTTAACACTTTAAAGGACTATTCTCAGTCTCAAGACTCTCTAAAAATAAATATTGTTCACGAACTCAAGAGGATGTAAGAACAAGTTATTTTCAATATTTTTAGAAAAATATCTGATTTGTTTTCAGTGTTAATACTTTTAGGATAAAAGATACCAAAAATGAGAATTTAATATACGAGTTGACAGTAATAAAATAAATAATATAATTATTTAAAAACAATACATTATAAAAAAAATAATATAATTAAGTAAATTATTTAATATTTAGTTATCATACTAGATTAAGAAAAAAAAATTAAAAACTTTCACCAAAAGCAATTCGAGATTAAGTTATAAAATGGTTTACGGATTAGACTGTTCACTTTATATTTTAAAATTTTGTAAAATACCTTTTATTAATTAAATAAGATCGTGAGACAAAAGTTAAAGTTATATATGAATGACATTTAATGTATGTTATTGTCCCAGTATTTATATATGTAACTTTTTTTCTATCACATGTATTAGTACATTAGTGGTATAAGTAGTTATGAAAGTTGTCCACCCATTATTATTTTTATTTTATTGAATAAATTTGTCAACATCTTATAAAATAGATATTAATTGTTTTCGCATTTATAATCAATTTGGTTGAATCAAAAGTAATTAACAATTAAAAGTCTGAATTTTTCCATCCAATTAAAATATTTTTTAAAAATATAAAAGAAAAACATAAAAATATAATTTATTTAATGCCTTTTATTGCGGTTATAAAGAGGAGTTATGATAACATAACTAATTAGGTTCATTGTATTTATGATAATTATGATAACATATTTTCGATCAAGAATAATAATTTGAAATATTAATGAACTAAAAAAAAAGAAAAAACTCAAATCAACAACCTTGACAAAAACCAACACTTCTTCTAAAATAATTTGTACTATGAACATAAACATAGAACAAATAGAGATTAATGCATCCACATAAACACAGAACAAATAGAAATTAATGAAGGTGAAAAAATTCAACAAATTTGTACTATAGACATATACATAGAACAAATAGTGATTAAAATTTTGAACAAATAGAAATTAGACTCATTCTTCGTGCACCTCTATACTGACTTCATGCACCTGTGTTTTTACGATTTTATCGTTTTAAAACTTTTTTAAACCCAATCCTATCTTTCACTCAGCACCTCTATATCTCCCACCTTCAGCCGTCGCACCTCCATCTACGTTCCTGCAGCTCCGGCGTTCTTCCATCTCCGTCATTGACAGAGATAAACAAAATATAAGTTTTTACTTTATTCTACTTTTGGTGATTGAAAGAAGTTGGGAAGTAATTAATAGCATAGAGAATTTTACCAAGGAAGTCAACTAGGGTTCGTCCATTGCTAAATCTTCTAGAAGGGTCTGTTGGGAAGTCGATGCCCTATGGATTATAATGGGCTTTCGCAGTTGTTTGAAGGTTGTTGTTATTGGAAAGTAGATGTCATATGGATTATAATTGGCTTTCGCAGCTGTTCAAAGGTTGTTGTTATTTCCATTGTCAGATATGGAGTCCCCAAAGACGAAAGAACACAAGACACTATGCATTGAGGATTTATAATCTGAATAGAAAAAAATTTCAAAAATGAATTGCGGGTTAAATCCTTCCTCCTCAGCAGCAACAATCTCCACCACATTTTTCTTCCACCAATGCAATCCCTCTACATTTATCTTTGATTGCTCTCAAATTCCATCTTCATAAACGTTTGAAATGTGCACGAACGCAATACCTCCATATCTCCTTTGTCTTTAACTTTCTCTTTCAACAGCAGGGGCATTTTAATTTTTTCGTTATGTCTAAAATGAGAATTTTCAAAATTATGGAGGTTCAGGAAGTGAGTATAGAGGTGCAGGAAGAATCAGTCTCCAGCAAGATCAGCCCGAGGTCACATAAAAACGAAGGACCAGGATAGGTTGACAAATACCATATGTATTACCATCATTTAATAATCATAAATATTATATTTCATTTTAAAAATTTACTTATATTTACTTTTATTGTTTAATATATATATTTATTTTTACTGTTTAATATATAATAGTTTATTATTAAAAGGTGTTGTAAAAAAAAAGTGAGTGTCAAATTATAATTTCCCAAATAAAAAAACAAAGAGAAAAATGAAAAAAAAGGATGGCGGAAACTATTTCACTCATCTTTCTCGTGCCACTCTATATATACTAGCTCGGACACCATTGTTAAATGTGGCAGAGCATCAACGCAAATGAAAAATAATTAAAATGGTCAGCAGTAAGCCTTTTAAATAGGCATATACATCATAACAAAACAAAAAATGAACATAGCAAATTACAATCAATGAACAATAAAAAAAAAAAATACCCTTGTGAAAATTGGTTTGGTAGGCATAACAACTAGTAGTACCCTGCAAAAACATGATATCCAACAAAGCTTAGAATTTATGAAACGGGTCTAGAGTTTCATTTGATGAGATTATTGAGCTAAAACTCAGGAGGACTACTTGACCAGCCATTGCCACCTCTATGAGCAAGGATGTTATACATATGTTGCGTTTGATGAGAGATTTTAATGACCGATATATGTGATATGCATCCCCTGTATACACTATACTGTGTTAGTTGATGTGAAAATTTATGAGTTTATGATGACAAATGGTTAGTGGACCTTGAAGCTTAATCATTAAAATATTCAATAGCTGGGTAGCTTTTTTCAACTGAGTACTTTCACTAAAGAGCAAACGACAAAGACTTGTAACAAAGAAAATCCAGGGTTTATATATTATCTTCAAAACTAGCAATCTGCTTGTAACATGATAATAACATCAATTTAACTATAGTGGGGCTCGTGACTATTCAGATGGTATATTTGCGTTGAAACCGCATCACCATCTCTCCCTAAGTTCCAAACCCAATTTATCTCTATATAAAAAGAACCTTCAATTAAAGCAAAACAAAGCAACGAAAACAAAACAAAAAAAAGCCTCCCCAAATTCAGGGAAACAATAACCAAACTTTGAAACTAACAAAAACTGGTATCACTCGGTTCTTTAGTGGATGATTATTGAAATGATCCTAACAAAGAGGCAGATCCACTGGAGGAGGCTCTATGGATTGCAATTTCCCAACGCCGTTCTCCACTAACAACACCGTGGCCAAACCCCACCCTATGTGGACGTCCAAGTGACAATGCATAAGCCACGCACCTACAAATATAGTAAATACACACATTATTAGAGTATGCCAAAATGATTGCTCTTTTTTTTTTAGTACTAAATATACTATTTTGTCGTGTTTATGTACCTGGATTATCAGCAACAAATCGAATAACTGCCCATCCATTTACAGGCACAGCCACTGTGTTCCTCAAAGGAGGATCAACAAGGTTGAATTTCGCCCTATCTTTCTTGGGGTCGAAGTTGCCGAACCCCTCTGCAACAATGTAGAAATCGTAGCCATGAAGATGGATAGGGTGGTTCTCAGGAGTAACAATGCTAGTATCCTGCAACACAATCTCAACCCTCGACCCGAACTTCAACTTGTGAGCCTTAGTCCCAGGAATAGGTTGCCACAATGAACGGCTCACGTTGCCGGTGTAGTCGAACTTCACCAGCGGCTTCCCCGGAAAATCGGTGGTGAACACTCCCGGGATTCCGAGGTAGTGAGCCTGCAAGATGGAAACGTTGTTGGGGAGCACGAAAGACACGTTGTTCATGCTTGCAGTGAACCTCGTCCCATTGGGTCCCTGGCATAGGAAGTGGTACAAAAATTAATAGCATGTTTATATTTCAGTTAAATTCATGTTTAAGGTGAAACACTTTCCAAAATATGAAACACCAATGTTCTTACTTTTAAAAAAAATGGTTGTTACGTTTTCCAAACATGCTAAGAATCTCTGATTCTAGTTGTTCAAAAGATATATATGAATTTTAACATAAGTGAATTAGGTTAATAGTGCAATACCTGACACCTATTTGATTTGAAGTTTTTGGGGCACTTGTTGAGTCCTAAGCCCACAGCGAAGAAAAGGCTTTGATCGATTTCAGTGGGGACCTCGACTTTTCTGGGGCTTCTGAAGCTTCTGCTGAAAGTAGTGACGGTGTTTGTGTCGTTGTAAGCAGGGAGTGGAGGCATTATAGGTTTCGTTTTGCTCTTCACACCTTTAGAATGATGATGTTGAGAATGGTTACCATGGTGAACTGATTTGTATTCCAATATTGCGGTGGTGGTGGTGTTGTCAAACGGAGCGTTTTGAGCAGATTGGTAAGCACGCGCCGCCATGTAGTAGCGAGATGGTGGCTGGTCGCCGGTGATGAGGACATCAGTGGTTTGGCCGGGTCCCAACATGAGGACTTTGGTGGTGAAGGGTTTGAGGTAGGAGGCATCGGCGCCAACCACCGTAAGTTTGTGGTTTGCCACGGTAAAGAAGAGAGGTTGATTCAGTGCGGCATTTATGACACGTAGAAGGTTTCTTTCTCCGGCATGAATTGGAACAATGGTAGTATCTACATTTCCAGTCATATAAGAAGAAAAAAAAAGTCATATTCATAAAATCAAATAATGAAACAATGTAATGGATTGTATTTGAGATTCTTATGCATAAAATCTCTTCAACTTTAAGGCGTTTCCATGGGCTTGTTTAAAAGATATAAATTGCGAGTTATGTTTCTCTAATTTATGAAAAAGAATCATCTTATCTTTTAAAATTTGGTTAATGAAAATATAATTTTTCTTGTCTATAAACGAGAACAAAAAGTAAAAAGGCCATGAAGTAGACGCTGTACCAAAGACAACCCTTTTGTTGACTTGTTTCTTAAATAATTGGCATCTTTAATAATTTCATATCATACGTCTTTGTCCTAAAAGGCTTATCTTTTTTACGACTACTTCCTATTTTAATTGTTAAATATTTTGCAAAAGTCAAATTATTAAACAATACATGTGACATGTCGAATGTAATGTAATGAAAATTAAGAAGTGAATGAAACCTTTGGTAGAGCACTTGTAAAGATCACCAGGTTGACCATTAATGGTGTATGCATCAGACACGTTAGGAGCTCCTCCAGTTCGTGTGGCCTGCCTCACCACATCAATAGGGTTTGCGTCCCACCATTCCCCTGATCACCATCATCACTTTCACCGTTCAATCTTTGCCTCAAAGCAAAACAACAAAAAACACCACAATCTCTATATATTGTCTATTTGCTTGTATATATTACATAATTCCACCTATCACTTTTTACTAGTTCTTAATCTTCTTACTCCGTGTTTTCAGCAATGTTATAATTACTGTAAATTTAAAAGGGAGAATTAATTACCAAGAAGAATGGGGGTCTCGTGGTTTGGCTTGGGGAAAGGGTAGGGTTCTCCTTCCCTAGGACGAATGATTAAAGCACCATAAACGGTGGCTCTTAGCCATGAGCTATGAGCGTGCCACCAAAGTGTGCCTTCTTGTCCTTGAACAGTGAAACGGTAGGTGTAACTTCCTCCAGGACGAATGGGGCACTGAGTCACAAATTCTGGTCCATCTGCCCATCCTGTTCTCATTTGCCTAACACCGTGCCTGAAAACACAACCACCAACAAAAACAAATGAGTATATATATGGTCTTGTTCAAATTCTAAAGTGAAAAGAAAATGGTAGCCTGATATGATACCAATGAATTGTGACATTGTAACGAGCTTTGTTGGTGACTTTGACCACTAAAGTGTCTCCATTGTTGATTTCCAACGTTGGGCCGGGGAATTGGCCGTTCACAGTGATGGCATTATGTGTTTTGCACAGCCTCTTCACTGGAGTTGCTTCAACCTATTCCATGAAAACCAGCAAGGCAATTATTATCTTACGAGAGTAAAAAGAAAGGAAAAGTTAGCCCCCAGAGAAAGATAGCAAGAGAACACATACAACAAACTCATGCGAGTGAATTTTGGCATTTGCTGAAGAGAATGCTGAAGTTAAGAGAAGGAAAATGGCTAAGAAGATGGAGGGAATGGCCTTGGAAGGTTCCATCTTTGGGCGAGTAGTGAAGAGCTTAGAGTAAATATGAATGGTGGAAGCTAAGGTTGCATGGAAGTAAGAGTGGGAGAGGCGGTTTTATAGGGTGGATTAGAGGGGAGAGAAAGAGATAAAGTTGAATGAGGTTGGGTGATTAGGTTAATTTAGTGGAGGTCAGAATCCAAAGGGAAACTTAACTTGGTTCAAACCTATAGGAGTTGTTGCACCAGCTAGTTCATTATGCTTACTTCAGAAGTTTTCAGTCAGAGGTTGAACATGGATTTTTCTGAAACATAATTATGTCCAGATCTTTGTTCACTTAATAAATAAGATGGGTTAACCACAACATTCTCTAACTCCCATTCTCAAAGCAAAATCCATATAACTGTTTTCAAAAATGTGTGACCATGATGTAATTGGCTATATTTTCCCAATTCCTTGCACAACTCGCTCAAGTTGCCAATTTTGTCATATATATTTGACTTATTACAAAAACAGGCATTTTAACAAGATTAACAAACTCCATTTTACTGAAAAATTATTACATATGATTAGATTCTATTACATACTTATTATCGCAATCGATTTTTACATTATAAATAATCAAAATTTGTAATCTATAAAAAATTAATAAGACTCACTAATTGGTAAAGACTATAGATCTTAAACTATATAATAGTTTCTCCCTTTTACCATCCATCCATTCCATTTTTCGTAAAAGTATAACCTTTCAAAAAGGCCAAAACAAAAAGCATTTTAGCCTTTTTCTTTGCTCTGCTGGTCAATTAAATTCTTGCAAATTACCTTCAGATAACTACATATACTTTAGTGTAAAACTGCCTAAAGTGCACTTTCTTTTCATCTAAGAAATGCTTGTGATTTGTGGAAAAGATTATTTTTTATTGCTCAAGAAATTAGTTAAGTAACAACTACGCAATTACATATGTGCCACTTCTCTATCAGTCCAAATTTACATTATTATTATTATTATTATTATTATTATTATTATTATTATTATTATTATTATTTTGCAATTGTAGGACAAAACACCTAATAAGATTTATTATATTTTAAACACTCTTAAATGTATATAAATAAACTTATCAATTTTAAAATATTTGACAACATATTAATAAATTTATATTAACATTAAAAAAGATTATTAATATAATTTTTATTTAAACACATATTATTTTTAAAATTTAAAATCTGCTTAGATATATTATGATTAGTTTTTCCCCAAGTCATATTAATGATGATGTACCTATAGAAAAGTAGGGATTAACATTACTTAATATTTTATTAAAATACATTTATATTTTCTAAATTTATAATAAATATTTTCTAATGTATTTTTTAAATTAAATTTAGTTTAAAGTTAGTAGTATATTTTTTGCAAATAGATATTCATTAAAAAAATTCAATAGTTTAAGGATTTCTTTTTAATTATATGATATAATTAAAACTTCTGATTATTTAATTCCATTACAATATTAACTTTTGTAAATTATTGTTATTACTATGATAATAACATAAATGTAATGTTTTCCAAGTGACCTGATATAAACTTATAGTTGAAGAATAATTTATGTTAATATATACAATATAAAATGCTATAGGGAGGAATTTAAAAATAAGATAACGTTATACTTATTTAAAATGATTAATTTATTAATTATGCCGAAACATATTTTGAGCTAATCTTATATAAATTTTGTAAATTATGTTCAGATTAAAAAAAATGGTTAAATATTTAAAAAATAAAAACATCTTATATTTATTACATTTATATTTGCGTCTATAATAGAAATTTAAATTTAGAAAAATTTTAATAGTATTAATGTATTTATTGATTTATATATTTTATAAGGATTATATTATTATATTAATTAAGGAGTAGTAATTTGATATATTAAGAGACATGTTAAGTATTTTAAAACTTTTAGAGTCTTATTTTAGTTGAAAAAATTAGGATTTTTACAAATAAGAAAATAATATATATATATATATATATATATATATATATATATATATATATATATATATATATATATATACTAAAAAAAA
>Ga0099824_1002963_pt1 | contig 24862 bp, 13 predicted proteins | sample SiratrowhiteBW_FD_76837 | JGI IMG/M metagenome (GOLD analysis project Ga0099824, IMG submission 76837) | Root nodule microbial communities of legume samples collected from California, USA - Siratro white BW | ecosystem: Host-associated > Plants > Roots > Nodule | place: USA: California...
TTGCTTTTCTATGTTTTGCATGTATATTTTGTTTTTTTTATATTTTTTATCCTTTTATTTTTTGTTTTTTTTTTTTTTTTTTTATCTTTCTCACAATAGTTTTCTCTTTGTAAACTTTGAAAATAATTTTGACTACGTCTTACCCAACCTTCAATACTTGAAGTTATCTTCAAGTAACGTAAGTAGTTTCCCAAAATTCTTGGCAACACTGCAAAGTCTGCAAATTTTAGATCTTTCTCATAACAGAATTCGTGGAAGCATTCCTAAATGGTTTCGTCAGAACCTCTTGCATTCCTGGAAGAACATTAATTTCAATGATCTCAGTTTCTCAAAACTTATTTGAGAAAGAGTGTTTTGTGGTCAAAACAGTTCCACAAAACTTTTCTCTTAAGAAAGAAAAATAAAGCATGAAATTATTATAGAATAGGAAAATATTTAGTCATCTTGGTCTTGTGAAATAAGGAGCTACGTGGTTTGGGACACTGTTTTGAAATGTGTAGACAGAAAATCTTATTTCATGACTTAGGTGGAATTAGTATGTACTCATTAACATGTTAGATTTTACAAACTTATGACCCGATAAGAAAATACCATGCTTTGATAATGTTAGGATAATTTAATGTTTACGGTAACTTGTAAGAAATTATTTTATGTTGCATGTTGCATTCTCTCACTAAGTGATACAATTATTTTGTGTTACATTGCACGAGAGGAAGAAGTACGTGGTCTAATGAGAAAAAGAAAAAGTTACATTATCAAAACAAAATAAACAAATTAAATCATTGGTTCAAAGTTGAAATTTCTTGTTAATATTCTGTTGCCATGAGATGCAATAATATATCATTTTCTATTTTAACTTGGATTTTATTTTTTGTATAGTACTTGTTAATACTGTGTTGTCATGAGATGTAATAGTGTATCATTTTCACAAGGTTATATATGGAAATCCAAATATTTTTTATTTCTTGTGTCAAATTAAAAAACAACTTTACTTTTCTATTCTAAATTATTTTAACAAGAAAAAAAATATAATATCATAAATTCAATAATTGAAAAGTATAATATTATCATTGTTTAGAGACTAATATAGTGATCATTTTTTGGTATTCATATTTGAATAAATTGTTCACTAAATTGATTTTAATGAAATTGGTCACTAAATTAGTTTCAATAAAATTGGTCACTAAATTGGTTTCAATGAAATTGGTCACTAAATTGGTTTCAATGAAATTTGTCACTAAATTGGTTTCTAAATCAGGATCTAAATTGATTTTTAAAATTAGTTATCAAGATTCTACTTATTATTATTGAACTCTAAATTAGTCTCTAATTAAATTAGTGACCAATTTTATCATTTTAGAGACTAATAAATTAGTTTCTAAAAGTAATTTTTCTTGTAGTGGTTCAGTTAATAGAAAATAATTCAGAAGGTTAACTTTATGGTTAATAGATTATAATATATGATGTTTACCAAGATAAACGATCGATCAGTGAACTGAGAATCCCTTTTTCATCTTCAAAACTTAGTTGAGCCTTTTGTACTTAAGAAAACGGTGTGGCCACTGAACAGACAATTTTAAAATTTTAAATAATATGTAATATTCGAATTTTAAATTGTTATAACCATTAATATCTAGAGTGCTTCACATTTTCATCAAACCTCTTCAAAACTTTTTTAAAGAGGATAGTCATATGATAGTGTTCCTAAAAGGAAAGGTATGAACACATACTATTTATTGGTTTACCTCAAATTGGACATAGTCTAGTTTTCAATGCTATTAATATTGAGTTCTAGTAGTCAAAGTAAAGAATAAGTATTATCATTGTCACATATGATATCAGTATATAAAATTATTTTTGACTATCCGAATATATAATGTCTTCTTAGGCTAACTACAAAAAGTCTCTTCAAACTATCCAGTTATATTTATTCTTCATGAGTTTAAACATAGATATATAGTTGAAACTCCTACTATGTATTTGATGAATCCAATCAATTGAGATTTACAAAGAAGTTTAAAAGAGTTATATATATTAGTGTGTGTGTTTATTAGTTTTTAGTTGTTTTCCAAGTTGTTTGATCATTTCTCAATTAAAAGAAAGTTGTCTTTAAAGATTGTTTAGAACTTAGGGGACAAGATAATTTTAACTAATTAATAAGTGTTTTAAATCCATTGTAATATTCATTATTAAAGTTCAATAGGACTACGGTGGATATTTTAATAGATTATTTTATTGAATCAATCTATTAAAATCACTACAAAATCTTGAATAGTTTTTAAAAAACAATTTCAGTATGATAAAGTGAGTTCTCAACATATTAAAATTGTTCTATTCAAATAGATGTGATCAATTTATTTTAATATGTTAAAAGTACAAACTAATCCATTTGTTTTCATTAATAAGTGAAATTAAGATATTAAAACTTAGTTTTAATCCAATTGACAAAGCATATTTTATAAAATTTTCTTATTTTCATATCATTTGACACAATTTTTGAAAAAACAGAGTTTTATATCTTTTTCAAATATAAGAGAAAGCTTGTACTGAGCAAAGATATTTTCTTGGAGTTTTCTTTTGGTGTTTTCAATATCAATTCTCTTGGCTAAGTGTGTTCACTTGAATTTTTTTGTTGTTGTACTTTTGGTTGTTCAGATGATATTGTCTCAATTGTAATTCTTTCACATCTTGTAAGGTTGTTGATTTGAATTGGGTTTTTAGAATCAACTCAGTAATAAAGAGTTACCGGTGTAGTGTTATTCTCTTGTATAGTTGAAGATGGAGGTTCTAGGCGTTTTCTCATATTGCTTTGCTTTAGTGGAAACTTGACTAGTGTAGTCAAGTAATTGAATGTAGCTCTTGTATAAGAGTATGTTACAAGTGGCGTCAATTATCCCATGGCATAGGCCAGGTGGGCCAAGTCACAATCAAATTGTGACACTTGGGTTGATACGCTCCTAAGTAGAAAGAGTTGTGTCTTAATTATCGACTATAGCTTTTGGCCTAGTGATAAGTGCTCAATCCAACAATTGGTATCAAATTTAAGTTACAAGTTTGATTTCCACTAAGGCAATTGTTTAGGACGAGATTGTTGCAAGTTTCACAAATTGTCCCTTGGCATCTGCTATGTGGGCCAAGTCATAATCGAATGTGATGCTTAAATTACTACTCTCTTAACTAGAAAGAGTTGTGCCCTAATTATCAACTATATCTTTTAGTCTATCGACAAGTGCTTGATCCAACAGAGTGAACTAGTATAAAATAATTATGCATCTTTCTCTTTCTCTCTTGTTATCTTTTTAGAATTTTAATGTCTTTTGTTGTAGGTTTCTATTAAGATTCTATATAATTTTTGGAGGTGTTAACTATCGGTTTTGGAATGTTAGAATGGAAATATTTATTAAGTCAATTGACAGAGGACTTTGTGATGCTATAATAAATGGGGTTTTTGTTCGAAAACACTTGGTGAATAATGAATTTGTTGAAAAACCTTGGGTCTGACTAGTGTGAAATTAAGAGCAAGAAAATTGAATATGATTGCATGACAACAAATATAACTACTGCTACACTAAATCTTGATGAGTTTTTTCAAGGTTTCATATCTCACTTCCATGAAAGAAATGTAGGATGTTCTTGAAGTGACATATGATAGAACCACTTATGCGAAGAGGGTTAGAAAACATTCAAGAATATGAACTTTTCAAGATGCAACAAGGAGAAATTATTGCAGATGTGGAAAAACAATTTACAGACATTGTAAATAACCTAAACCTGATCTATGCAACTAGTGACGCTTCAAAATTCAGAAATCTGGTACTGAAATCTGAGGGATATGTCACTTTTGGTGACAATAATAAAGGGATGATCCTTGGTTGTGGTGATATAGAGATTTTGCTTCTATTATCATTCATAATATACTTCATGCTAAGGGGTTGAAACACAATTTGTTGAGCATTAGTGAGTTGTTTGACAAAGGTCACAAAATTACTAATTAACCAAATCTTGTTTAACATGTGAATATAAAATTGATAAAGTTCTTAGGGCTGGTAAGTGAGTTAACAACATATACATGCTAGATATTGAACATGGTAGATATTGAACTTGCTGCATCAAATTTTGAATATTTGATTATAGAAAAATGATGATTCCTAGTTATGGCATAAAAGAATAGCTCACATTCCACTAGTAGAAAAATGGCTTTCTACGTCAGTTCTGGAAGACATTCTATATCGGTTATGCAATCGAAGTAGATGCAAGCGACGTAGAAAGTCTTGGACATACAATATCAGTTATGCAACCAACGTAATATGTACGTCACTACGTCGATTGAAAATAGAAATTGACATCATATACCTAACTAAAATAATTGAAAGAGGTGGATACTACATTGGTTGAAACTGGAACCGACGAAAAATATGACTTTTTACGTCAATTGTAAGCTAGAACCATAAAAAGTCATCTATTACATCGGTTGTAGCTTACAACAAATGTAAAAAGTCATTTAAAAAAATAATAATGGTTGATAAATCTCTAATCGATATAAGAAAACACAACAAAAAATTTTAGAATTTTCTAGTAAGTATAAATATGTGTAATAAAAGGCTACAATCTAAAAATATGGGTGAAAAATAACTAAAAAAAAAAAACCTAAATGATGGAATTTTTGAATTTCTAGAGGCTCAAACGCCTTCGGCATTAACCCAAGAGCTTCATTACCCCATTTTGAGCAACTTTCATTTTTGGAGGGTCTCAATCCGAACTCTCTATCAAAAGTTATGGTCATTTGAAGTTTTTTTGTCATAAATTTTTCAAACCCTAAATCAATGATAAACTGATAAAATGTAAGAACTCAACCATCAACTATACGCTAAATCAAGATGTTGATAAAAAATTTAGGTCAAAAATAAACTTCTAACTATTTTTAACGAATTTTACGAAATTCCTAACCTTTTGCAAATAGAAGCTTGCGCACACCAAACGAACATTGAAGAAGCCGAAAATGGAGCCAAACGAACCCCAGAAAAACAGTGAACAAAAAAGATGCAAATGAAAACCAGTGAAAAGAGAAAGTAACACCACACTAAATACAATTGAAAAGTAGTAAGAATAAAAACGGCACCACGCCACACAAAGGATGAGAGGAGGAGGCAGCGAGGCTGAGGAGAAGGCGGCGAGGCTGAGGAGGAGGCACTAAGGTTGAGGAGAAGGAGAAGGTGAAGGAGAAGAAAACCGAAGAGAAAAATGTAAGCGTAAGACAAAAATGATACCCAATAGTTAATATCTCTCTTGAAATCCCTAATTTTAACTCGAGGGACACCAATTTTTTTTTTAAATTCACTCACGTGTCAAGAGGAGGATATTATGTCGGGGTTAGGAAATATGGGGTAGGGGTTATGGAAAGAAATTTTGAAAGCAAGGTATGGAGACTAGAGGAGTATAAAAGTAAATATGATCCAGAGAAAACAATCTTCATGGTGGAAGGACTTATGCAGAGTATGTGGAAATGAACAACAAGGAAACTGGTTTGATGGTCAAATGCAATGGACTTTGGAAGATGGGCGGATTATCAAATTTTGGGAGGATAGGTGGGTAGATGGCAAAGTGCTGAAAGAAGAATATCCAAGGTTGTTTAGCATTTCATAGTGTAAAGACAGTGAGATATACGATCTTATGGATTGGGGTCATAGCTGGAGTGGAAGGTGTACGAGTTGGAATCTAAGCTGGAGAAGGGAGAGGTTTGAGTGGGAAAAACATCTAGAAGCGCAACTTCTGAGCTTAATAGTGTTCAATGGAATAGGAAAGGACAAAATAGGCTGAAGTGGGTGGGGGATGACTAGTTGTTCAAAGAATACTGGAGATTCTCCAAGAGTGACTAGTTGAAAGAATACTTAGGTTAAGCCAGAAGTGACTTGTGTTAAGAATACTTGGTTAAGTCAAAAGTGGCTTGTGGAAATAATACTTTAATGAGGTTAGCCAAGAGTGGCTACGAGCTCAAAGAATACTTGTGAGTAGTTTGCAATGATAGTCTACCTAGTTGAACCTAACTAGTTGGTCAGGAACTGAAAGTAGTCTGTGTGATTAAATGAACCAACATAAAGATACTATGTAAACTCCTTCCTTCATTTCGGTGTTTATTTCATGTTATTTTGACTATAACTAATCTAATATAGAGAATTTGTTATAAGTTTGTGAAAAAATTTCATCAGATCGTCTAATTTGAACCAAACTTATTGTCTAATAATATACCATTAAATGATAATTCGAAAATTATTGGTGTTGAACTTTTCTCTAACAACATTGCATAAACATTTTATTATAATCACTATAAAAAATTGCGTATGCAATGGCAATTTTTTTTATACAGCGTCGATTAGAAATGCACTTTTTACATGTTCGGCGTTTCCACGTACCGCCATAGATCTGGTCGCCGCAATATATAAAATGGTGTTTTTACGTTAAACGCTACAGTATGCACCATATAATGCCTTTTATAAAGTGTCGTTTTTTTACATGTAAATAATGTTAATTGAATTGACATAATTATTTTTATTGCCAACAACCACAAATGATACCTTTGAACGTCATTATGAACGTTTTAATACAACGCTTATTATGGCCATATTATAATAAATGGTGAATGATAATATGTTAGTTCAAACTATCATAATTATAATATTAAATAAAAAATATATATATGCAGTATTTTATAACTATATCCAGTATTTCATAATTATATATGTTACATACATATCCAATAGAACAAAACTAAAATAACACAAATTTTGTAATAACAAAATATCACATTAATATAATTCATAGTGCAACATATTATGTTCTAACACAGTTCACAAAATATTATGTTCCAAGACTAATACTTTTACAACTTTCTAAATTGTTCAAACACACTTCCCTTGTGAAATACTAAAAAAAACAACAACATATATTTAATCTGTCTTGCTGCCTCCACTTGATCCTATAGTGTGATTTGGGAATAAAGCACCACTTGCAACATCTGATGCCTAAAATATTGATAGCAAAGAAAATTAAATATTGTAGTAAAGAATTGGAGTTATATCTTGGTAATGTTTGTAATAAAGATTTGTATTAAAAGATTTTGTAGTTACATATTGAAATAAAACTTCAATTCTGATTGAAGAACAATAGAAGTAATACCTAAAAGATTGTATCTAAATTTTCTCCTTATAATAACTCAACTTTTAATTTATAAGAGATAAAGTAAGACAAAGGAGTGAAAGCTTGGATTGAGAGATTTAAGAATTCCTTCATCTAAGATTTTTTAGAAGTATTTTTCTTGTCTAAGATTACACTGCTTAATTTTTTAAGACCTTTTTTAGAAATGTGTCCAAAACCAAGTTCTCTTTATAGAGAAACGTTAAAAAAAAATTGGATCTAAACTTTACTCTATTGTGACTTTAGCCAATTCTATATTTTTGCCAAAGGAATGAAAAGTTCTATCAAAACAAGTTTGGGAAAGCTGCTGATTATGTACTCTATCCCATGATAGTTTGATAGAAGAAACTGTAAGTGGTGCACTAGCTGCAAAATCCTTTAGAGAGAGTGACACGAAAGGCTTCTATGAGTCTGAGGCTATGAAGCTCAGACGCCAGTTTGTTGCCGCTTTCCCGCATCTGACGTGTCTTGGATACAGACACTCGCCGGGAGCGCGGACGACACCGTGTCAGACACCACTTGTTGGGCCGGACGTAGCTCAGTGATCTGACACGCAAAATATACACGGCGGTAAAAATGGAGAGTGGTAGACCGGGACAAAGGAGCTGAACCAAAACGAAAACTGTTAAAACCAAAATAAAATTTCAAATCTAAAATGAAAACTTGAAAGAAAGAAGGAGGTGTGAAAGGCAGGAAATTTGAAAAAGGAAGAAGGAAGAAGCGAGAAGACATTCAATGGAAAAAGAAAAAGAAGAAGCTACAGGAAGAAGCATCTAGAAAAGATGCTTATTATAATATCATATATGTTTTATTTTTTTTATAATAATAAAATAATTTATATTAATAATTATATTAAAAATATATTATTAATTATATTAAATATATTTTTTAATTATTATTATTAATTTAAATTTAAAATTTGAATAGTATTTTTTTAATTTATATTTTCTCAATTGAATATTTAAATATAATTTTTTATATAGTATATAATTAAGTTATATTTAATTTATTTAAATATAGAAAATTAAGATGAATAAGAAAATTAAAACAAAAACACTTTTTTAGAGATATATTTTAAAATTAAGAAAAACTTTTGATGATGATAATAATATGATTAAATTTGATGCATCTTAAATAAATTTATAACATGATTAAATTTAATAAATATATATATATAGTCGTGTCCTCGTGTCCTGTAAATTTTAATTTAACCGTATATGCGTGTCCGTGTTCGTGTCATATCCGTATCTGTGCTTCATAGGTCTAAAGTGATTAATTGCATTTTTTACTGTGTATAAATACATGGTGAATTTTGATTTTAATCCTATAAGAAAATTCATTGGTTTTTGGTTATCATAGATTGAAAATGGTCTTTATCTTTTAAGGATGACAAAGCATGCAATATGAGCGATTATTTTGAATAATATGAGATGAGACACATCTAGATACATGACACTCTATAAGAACTATTAAGAAAGTACAATTTATAAAGATCAAAATCAACAAAATATTTCCTGTTACAAAAATAAATATTTGATACATTTGTAAGAACTAAGAGACATGTTAAACTTCAATTGTATGTGTTACATACTAATAGAGCTGACATCTTTCGTTTTCTTGATAAAGATGTCCATTTCCATTACTTAACTGTTGAATTGGAATATGAAATACTTACGCTTAGCATGTCAAATGTAGACTAAAGTACTGAAGCGATTATCTTCCATGGGTCAACTAGTGGTTTGTGCAGGCAATAGAGTTGTGACAAGTCTAACTAAGTATGGATTTATAACTACTAGCTATTTGTGCTCACAATCCGTAGTCACTGTAGTCAATTTTTTCATTATTTGTTATTTTACTGTATAACGATATAAAATGTCACGCATCAATTGATAATGATTAAAATAGTTAAAATTTGTAAGAAGATTGAATTGAAATATTGGCCATGTTAAAAAGGTATACTGGGATTGAGCCTTGGTCATATGATTTACGTTAATTGCAATATCCCCAACCTCAATACACATCATATGACACGAATTGCTTATTAAAAAATTTCTGAGTATAGAACCAGTAAAAGCTGCGTGTTGCGTGTTATATCTTGATCAGTACATACACACATGTAATCGTCTAAGACTCAGAAAATAAAAAACTACAATACTCACAAAATAAAATGAAACATACCTCAGTTGTCTTGTCAAATGAACTGCAAAAGCTAACTTATTCAACTTTTCTTCCCCAAATACATGCAATCAAAATGATGGAAATGCTTAGTGCGAAGTCAAACTTTAAAATAAAATGGTGTACAAAGAACACACTCTTACGGAAATGCTTAGTGCGAAGTCAAAACATCACAACTTTAAAACAAAATGGTGTACAAAGAACACACTCTTACCAGTCAAATGGTCGAAGGTCACAAACTTCATAAAAAGTGCTCCAAACGGTTACGGTTTCACTCAATCGCTCTAATCGACTAGGGATTTGCGACATAAATTTGGGAATGAGTGTGTTTCAACAGTTAGGGTTCGAAAATGGGAGCGAAGATTTGGGAACGAAAATGGGATTTACGGGTTTGTGGAGGGGTTCGACAATGGGAACGAAAATACAATCGAAAATGGGATTTACGGTCTGTGGAGGGAACAAAAATGGGAACTTTGGAGGGAACGAAAATGGCCAGATAAAGGGAATGAAAACTGTGAACGAAAATGGGAACGAAAGTGAGACGAACGAAGGGAAGGAAGGTTTGGAACGAAAATGGGTTTCACATTTAGAGGGAAGGAAGGTTGCACGTTTGGAGGGAACAAAACAAAACGTGAGAGGGAACGAAAACTGTGTTTTCATTTACCATACAGAGGGTGTGAAAACTGCACGGTCATTAAAGTGGTACCGTTTACAAATCAGACACTTCTAAATGTTGTCTTTTGAACTCAATAATGTGATAGTCGTTAATTTGTCGACTTATATAATATAATATAATATTTTTTTGAACTATCATCTTAAAACTGCCACCACATACATAATTTTTTATAATAAATTGTGTTTTCATGAAAAATAGAATCACAAAGTGTAAAAGAGAAACATGAATTAAATAAAAATGCAAGACATTATGATAAAAAAGCCTTGAAGAAGTAAAAAATAGATAGAATCTTAGTAAAGAAATATATAATATATTTAATAATTTTGATATTTATTACGTTTGAGTGTTTCTATAAATTAGTTTATATATATATATATATATATATATATATATAATGTTATACCTTGTTTTTAATTTTAAAATATGTAGTAAGTACTTCATTAAACATTTTAAAGTTCAACTAAATCATCAATTTAAATAATTATTAAAACCTCTCTTTATTTCATCTAAATACATCAGTTATTGATTTTCGTTCATCGAGAAACTCCTCTTAATAATATCTTGTCATTGATATTGTTATTTTTCTCAAGATATGTACCATACTCTAAAAACTATCTCAATCCTCATTATTCAAACTTTTAAGGTAGCATTTTTAGAGTTCATCAATATATGATATTTTTTTGTCTAAAAGACATACCATTATGTGATCATTGTTTGGATTATCTCGATTTTTATTGTATATTTTTATTTTTGTGGTCGAGCTAATTTTTCCACAATAACATTAATATAATAGTTGAGTATTAGGTATAAATTCTTTAGGATTTCTTGATTTCCTTTTTCAATTAAGCATACTCTTTTAAAAGTAGCTTCTATTACACTTTTATACCGTTATAAATATGTTTAAATTGAGGTTTTTCCTCGGTATATAATTTTTGCTAAAAACTTGTTTACAATTTTTTTATTAATAAATTTTCTTAAAGTTGTGAACTGAAAATACAATAAAATATTTGCATATTTAATTAAATTATATTAAATATGGACCATAGATTAAGAGCATTTGCATTACACACATTAAACCGAGTTAAAATTCTAAGCTCATTTTCGGGTTTGTGAATGGTTTCCTAAATTGAATTCAAGTTCCTCAAAAGCAAAAAGATGTAAATAATAAGAAGTTAACTTTAAAGAATTTGTATCTTTATATTTCTGACGTTAACCAAGGTAGAAGTCTCCCATTCCCATATTAAGACTAATTTATTTATCATTTCCTTCATTAATTTAAAAGCAAGCATTAGCTTTTCAATAAACCATGATGAAATATTTGTTTATATTTTGTCTACATATTTATGTTGATTCTTTTAAAATATTTTATACACTTTTTAGATTTTTTATCTTTTTTATATACAAAAGTAACTTAATATATCATTTTTTTAGTATTTTATATTATGTATTAGGTATTTTAATTTAACATTAAAATGATAAAACTGAAGTAAATATTTAAACCATTTTTTATTTAGAAAATATAGTTAATTATAAAAATATACAAGTTGCTCAATACAAAAATTAATCATATTTAAGAACTTGGAACTTTTTTAAACAAAAAAAAAGTAATTTATAAAGTTTTCATATTAGAAAAGCGCAAACATTTTCAAATATAAATAATCTGATGATAAAAAAAATCTTAAAGATATCCAAGCTTTTACATATTATAATTACCCTATATGTATTTTCATATACTTAAAAATATATTCCGTTGTTTTTATTTTCAGTATTATAAAAACTATTTGAGATTCTAGTCTATAGAGAAAAGGAAATACGTAAATGGTATGAAGTTTTCAAACAATAAAAGTATTTCCAAGTAGGACTTAGTAACAATGATTCTTTTTCTCTCTATTTGAGATTGTGTTATTTGCTCATAATATACTACTATTAAAGAAGTGAGAACGCTAAATATTAGATGAACAATTTGGAAAAGTTAGTATCAATTTATCACTTTTGTATTTTATAATTTTTTAGATTCATTCAAAAAAACATTGTCTTATGAAAATAGCACTTTTTTAAGTAGTGAAAAAAATTATCAAATACGCTTAAATAGCGTCCCCTTAACCCTCCACGTACATACATCCCTGTTAGCCCCTTATATGAACATTCTAAAGTTAATTGTAAGAATATCAAAAGGAATAGAAAAAAAAAAGGATTAAATACCTTTTCTAGTCTTACATAAAATGAGTGAATTTCGGTTTTAATCCTATAAAACTTTATCTTTAATTTTGATTTTTCTAAAATAAGAAAAAAAATTCTATTACTTTTGTTCTATATAGTACTATATGAAATTAGTTAATTGTTTATAATTTGATCAAAACGTAAGTTACAATTTCAAGTAACTCCTAGAATTATGGGATAATATTAGTTAAATAAATATTATATAGGAATTTTCAAAGATAAAAGATAAATAAAATACAAGGACTAAATTAAAATTCACATATTTTTATGAGGACTAAAATTAATAATTTTAAATTTCATTAAAATGAAAAATAAAATAAATTATAATTATAAAATTTAAAACTGGTTATTTTATCTTAACTAGAAACATATTTAATAAAAAAATATGGAAAGGAATTTGATCTAGCAGTACCTAACCTTGTTGAATAGATAATTGGTAGCAACGAAAAAGAAAAGGTTGAAATCTAAGTTCTACCACCAAAATTAAGAAAGTAAAACGAATGCAATTTGTTTATGTGATTGCTTTTTAAATAGTTCATTTGATGGGGGATTAAATGTGATAATATTTCTTTGTAACAAATGTTAATCACAAGCAACTGAATTTCTTTGTAACAAATGCTTGTGGAAAGCCAGTTATTTAATTTAATATAGCTGATGTTGACATCGAAACTTTTATGCACAATTTGTGTTATTTTTGTTTCAAATGTACATGCAATATATACACAAGTCTGTTTTATAAGGTATAAGTTTTTGCTATAACCTTAGAGAAAATTACGTATTTGGAAAGAATTGAAGAAGAATTTTTGTTTTCTATTATTTTTATATGGAGTGAAACATCCTTTTTATATTTATATTTAATATATTATTTATTACTAATAAAAAAAATACTTCAAAGAGAAAAATAAATATTGATTAATAGATAACAATGCCCAACAGAAGCATCGTCACAACCCATCACCCATGCATGCTTGATTCACCACAAATACAGAACAAATGCCAACCCCTCAATTAATTTTTGGTGGTTAGCTAGTTTGTTTAAGTGGGTTTTTTTGGGTAAATTTTGGCATAATATTATCTTAAAAATGGGGATATATGAAGGAGAAAGTGGAGTTTAATCCCTCCCATAATGGTTACATTTCCTCTCTGCAGTTTTTTGTGGCATGAAACCAATCAACAGGTACAATCATACATTGCTCTTCAGTTATGTCCACACTCTACTTTCACTCTTCCCAAAATATAGAATGGGGGCATTATCTCACTGATCATGTTATATTCACCAATGCATTTGATAGTCTTGTGTCATGCTCAGGAAAATTGGTTAGCCATCTTGCCTAACATTTTGCCAGAGTTAGAAACACATGTGCACTTCCAAATCCGTGTCTAAGAAATAAACGAAGTGACTTACTAAAGTACTCTACCTATAGTAGTGTGTAAGTGAAAGAATAAGACCAAAAGCATAATGGTAAAAACCAAAGATAAGGTTCAAAATTGTAGTTTAGATGTTCCCTTACCTATTTTCTTGTTGATGAAACTCGGCGTAGTGAAGGAACAATGCCTCCCGAAGTAGCAGTCCTACTCCCAAATCCGTGACCCACATTTGATGTTCCTACTAGCCTTACTGGTTTTGACACATTTTCTGTGGGGACTCTGGGCATAGCAGTGGACATAGATGAACCATTGTTCACAGTCTGCAAAAGTTTTATTACTATCAAATGCGTTACTTCACTCAAATATATGGGCGGATATAGTGAAATCAACAACTATAAGCACATAGGGACATACATCTTAGAAATATTTATTTCTGTACGATAGTGAAATTGTTATTGGCCCTAAGAATTGAGTATAGGATTTTCCATTTAATAAATCATCTCTATAATGCCAACTCTATCAAGTTTGTAAAATAGTAATTTGTTCCTAGAAAAAGTATTTCACTCACAATTTAATCCTAAAATAAATTATGTACATGACATAGTTCTTAAATTATTCAAATTTCTTCCCTGCTACTCCCCTGTTAGGTAACAAAATGGGTAACACAAATGTAGCATTAGTTGAGAGAGAAAAACATTTTGAGGAACCAAATAATTAGTTAACTCATTATTTATAATAAAATAACAGAGGCAAGAAAACAATGGTAAACTTTCATGAGGAGTATACATGTTTCTCTGACGGAATTTTGGTATTAAGATTCTGAATATTAGATGTTGTTGTTTTAAGAACACGTTGATGATCAACATTTATTGATGGTCTTTCTACATCAATTTGAGTGGAACCATTGACTCCTGAAAAAGAAAATAATGCATCAGTTGTGTTCAATACAACAACATTCTTTTGCAAAGAATTATCTCTATGATGCCATGTCAGATATGTTCTTGAAACAAATAACCATATTAACCAAAAGCTTAGAATATCAAATGTTATTATACTTTTCCGATTTCAACAACAAATATCTTCAAAATTTAATCCACAATAAGTACATAACTGCAAATATTTTGTTTTTTTAATGGCCATTAAAATGTCACCTCAAATTTCTAACTCATTGTGTTAAGAGCTAGTAACCTCACCATGGAAATCTCATTACTTAATACAAACACCATGCGTTTTTGTGAAAATATCAAAATTATAAGAACTGATTCTTCAGATACCTATTACAAGACTCAAGTTACCTTTATTATTATCCTCTTCCACTGGTTCAAGACTGGTAGGGACCGCTAGTGGAGCCTACAATTCCAAAATAGTAAAGTGAGATATTCAATAAATTAGTACATACTTAACACATAAGGTATCAAAAAAGCCATAGACCATTTGTTTATCCTAAATATGAAATCGTGAAAACATAATTAAAAGCAAATTTATTAAGAGAGATTCGAAGTTATGAAAAAGAAGAAAAGCACTACAAACTCTTGCATTAGTTTTCTATATTTGAAGCCTGGAAAAGTGAAAATAACTACTTCAAACACTTAAATTAAGTCATAAGAGTATTTTTACCATACAACGTTATTTGTTTTCTTCTTCTTTATCTTTAAAGTGTTTACTGTGAACATTATTGATACAAGTTATGTGCCATCAATATTGAGAATGAAGGTTAGAGCATATGTAGCCTCTTCCATCCAGTAAAAACAAAACACACACACCTAGCTTTCTCTCTCACCCTTCCTTCTTCTCCATATCTCCCTCTTCCTTCTTTCTCAATTTCATCCTCCATACTTCACCTATTTCAGAATCTGATCGTGCTCTACAGTTGTTGAGAAATCTGTGATCATTTCTAACCGATTAAAATCTCAATCATAGTAAGTTTCCTCGAGTTTGGATTATTATCACTGTCTTGTTGGACAAATTCATTTGGAGATCGTCGTCTCAAGCAAGGGAAAATAGTTTTAAGTCTTTCAATAGTAACATAGGTTAAAAGCTTTGACTGTGATAGGTTTCGGTTCTAAGGTTCAATTTCTCTTACATATGTGTCTTATGATGAAATTGGTTGATTATGCATCTAGTATAAACTATGATATTAATAGCTTGGTAGACAAGAACTATTTCTTAACATTGTAAATTGTTGGATTGATATGGTTGTCTATGAAGGAATTGAAATTATATGTGTGATGTCTGAATTATAAATTCATATGTAATTATTTTGGTTGAAATGAAACCAGTGTACTGGGGGTTAAAAGGAAATCAAGGTACCATGATTACATATGCATCAATATTCTTCAATATGATTGAATTGATATGTTATGTATGATGATTGAGTTATAGGCTTATATATAGTCATTTTGGTTGAAATGAAACCAGTGTATTGGAGATTGAAAGGAAATTAAGGTACCAATGTTACATATGCACCTATAAGCTTTAGAATGGTTGAAATGATATGATTATTGTTATGACTGAATGATGAGTCCATATACAATCATTTTGATTGAAATGAAATCAAAGTCCTTGATATTGAAAGGAACTCAAGGTATGATGATTGCAAATAAATCATTATGAAGTCAATTGGCTTGGAATAAAGTATAAAAGATTGTGATTGGATGATAAACCTATTTGTATTTAACTTGAGAGTTGATATTTAAATTCTTAAATCTATTCACTTCATTTCCTTTTACTTTTTCAAGTTGAAAACATTATTTCTCTAACTTACCCTTATTTGTATTGTTTTGTTATGAATTGTGATACCTATATTATGTACACAAGTAGATGCAGATGTAGGTTTTGAAACATATTAACGAGTATAAACCCTTAATTTGGTCTTTCTTTTGCATTGATTGGTATCATTGTCTAGTTGGAGGAATTAATTTGGGGATTCGTCGTCTCAGGTAAGAGAAGCTAGTTTTAAGTCTTTCAATAGTAACTTAGGTTAAAAGCTTTGACTGTCATGAAATTTTGTTCTAAGTTTCAATTTCTATTACAAATGTGTCTTATGATGAAATTGGTTGATTATGTATCTAGTATGAACTATGATATTGGCAGCTTGATAGATAAGGTTTGTTTCTGAATATTGTAAATTTTTTCATTGATATGGTTATGTATGATAGAATTGAAATGATATGTGTGATGTCTGAATTATAGACACATATGTAATCATTGTGGTTAAAATGAAATAAGTGTATTGGGGGTTGAGAGAAAATCAAAGTACCATGGTTACATATGCATCTATATGCTTTAATATAATTAAATTGATATATTATACATGATGATTGAGTTATAGGCTCGTATGTAATCATTTTGGTTGAAATGAAACCAATGTACTAGGGGTTGAAAAGAAATCATGGTAGCATGGTTACATATGCACCTACAAGCTTCAGAATGGTTGAAATGATATGATTATTTTTATGAATGAATGATGAGCCCATACACAATCATTTTGATTGAAATGAAATCAGAGTACTAGAGATTGAAAGGAAATCAAGGTACTATGATTGCAAATGAATCATTGTGAAATCAATAGGCTTGGAATAGAGTATAAAAGATTGTGATTAGATGATAGACCTATTTGTATTTGACTTGAGAGTTGATATTTAAATCCTTAAATATATTCACTTCATTTCCTTTTACTTTCTCAAGTTGAAAACATTACTTCACTAGCTTACCCTTGTTTGTATTGTTGTGTTGTGAACTATGATGATTGTACTATGTATAGGAGCAGATGTAGAGTCATGTTTTGAAGCATATTAAGGAATATATACCCTTAATTTGGTCTTTCGTTAGCCTTGTATACATATGTATATATGTTTGATGTATCTAAAGACTTTATATAATACTTTGAACCTTGAATGCATGTTAGTACTTGGTAGTAGATAAAAGTTAATTTAGTTGAGAAATTATTTTATGATACTTTCTCTTAAGCGGAGGAATCTCGCTCAAGCAAATTATACAGAAAAATTTACTTTACAAATCTCACGTGATCAAGATACAACTCACTTGAGTGAGTTCTTTGAAATAAAACATATGCTCTCGAGTTAACTTTTGCTTAAGCGAGGATAATTTCGCTCAAGCGAGGTCCATTCTCGCTCAAGCAAAGGAATTTTCGATCAAGTGAGGTCCATTCTTACTCAAGCTAAAAATTTTCGCTCAAGCTAAAAGAAATGACTTTTTCTTCTTTTTTTACTCTTGTTTTTTTATTTGTTTGTTAAGTATTTTGCAGTCTGAAATTATATTTTGTTTTTTCATAATGTTTTATTTTAAAGTTGAATGAGAAATGTTATAGGTTTTTTGGGCTGTGATAGAAACTTTAACAAAAACTCAACAAAATGGTGGAATAGTGGTTTATAATTGGGTGCAACAATTATTTTAAACAGGTTTTTAAAACAACTAAACTAGGAAAGAAATTACTGACAATTGGTTGACTTTGTATCTGTTGTTGTTGCATCTGTTGATATTTTAGAATAGTCCAATCAAATAAATAGTCAGAATCATATCCTGGTAAAGAAGATTTTATAACATTAGCATAATAGACAAATATTACACCACAATGTAAAAAACAGATAAGAACACCAACAATGCAATTAAGGAAGAACATAAACATATTAATAATGCATGATATTTTATAACTTATTTATTCACAACTATTAACAAAAAGTGATGTAATTAAAAAATCCATAAAATATAAACATGATACTTGATTTTACATTTGAGATTGAATAAAGATTATAAAACAATAAAATAAAATAAAATAAAAAGTAATAAGACTTGATAGAATTGATCTCTAATCTTTGGTTGTGTGATCAATAGTAAAAAGCAATGTGCCAAAAGAAAGATAATTGGTATATAATCTAGTAACATTTAAGGTATTAATAATAACAAGTTATCCGTGGAGAATAATTATAAAAAAAAATAAGGACACGCACTATTGGTCCACAATTGTGCCACCAACAATGGAGAGTGAAGAATCATTGAATAACTAAAGTAATTTAAATTGCAAAAGTCAATATAATAAATTACGTAGAATTTATCTTAATAGACTAAGAAAATTTAGTATATATTTAGAATTATCAATCAACAATTATGAAGAATAATAATACAATCTAATATTTCTCTTATCTTGCTTATATATGTAGTATTTATTGCTCTCAAGTGTGTATTCATCAAAGTTTCACATTGAATAATGTGAAGAAGGGAAAAGTAAGAATATATTATAAAAATGTAGAGTTGATTTGAATGTTGTTCTCATAACTCAACAAGTTTCTTGAGAGTGTATAGGACTTTTTAGTTGTGTTATGGGAAACTTTGCAATTTTATCCTTGTAAAGTTGTTGCATGAGAAGGTTCACAATTTTCACTAGAAAAATTACACGAGAAAGTTTGTAAATTTTTTCAAAAAAGTTGTATGAGGGTTTTCAATTTTTGCTAATATATGTTGAGTAACAATACTTTTTGTTGAGTATTTTTGGATGTAGGACTTGAGGTGCTAAATCATGTTAAATTTATTGTGCACTTTTATTGAAATTTATGATTTTATTTTTGGTGTGTTTTTACTAGAAAAGATTATTTAATATTGCATGATTCCCAATAGTATTCACCTTTCTATCAAAAGTTATACCATTTATCTTTTTCTCTTCATAATACATAAAGCATTTGTGAACACCTTGCTAGTACTTGATTTCATTATCCTTTTGTATTAGCATTTTTTAACTCTTAAAGTCACCTATATAACCTATATATTAAGGTGTGAACAGGCTTTAGTCTCAAAAGATTATCAATAGACTAGATTGGTCAAATGACAAATGATTATTTAGTCCCCACTCATGCTAAACCAAAAGATAATAACATAATAAACTCAAAAACTTTGTCCCAAAATTAACAGTAATATTCATTACTTGATGTTTGCCTTCCCAAGGTTAGAATATTAATACACTCTCCGAAGAAGCACTTGCATTTATGTAGTCGCAAGGAATGTGATCAAATATTGTCAAACACTTTCACATGTTCAAAGGTCTATGCAACAACTTTGGTGTAATGGAGAAACTTATTCTAAACAAAGAAAAACATTGTATCTCGTCACCGTCCTTGACCCTCAGTATCAAACATTCACAACAATCATAATAAAACCTTCAAGACCATCATAATTTCAAGGTTATCTCACAACTAGAGCCTTAATCAATGACACAATTGGTTTTCTAGTCTTTCCAATATGCACAACATTTTTTTATCCTTAAATGACCTTCTATAACTAACAACAACGATCTAATCAAATTTTTTCTTTTGAGATGGCCAAATCTCTAAGCCTTCACATCAACAATCTAAGGGTTTCAATAACAACCTAGTAACCAAAATAAAACCAACCCACTTTGAGCACTCAATACATCCTCTGCCAAAGGAACAACATTACGTGACTCCTAATGAAAGAGAGCTATATAGAAAAGTTATGTTCGTGGGTTCATAAGAAACCAACTCAATATGGTGAGATACCTTAAGCACTTATTCTTTCACATTAAACAACACAATTCTTAACACATAATAGACCTCTAACATTAGAGCCTACACTAATACTAGTATATTAAGTAACTTCTGACAATATTTAGAAATATATTTTTCTTTATTAGTAGAAATTCTACTCAACTTCTTCTAAGATATTTTTCTTGTTCTTAATTTAACAAAAATATTTGCTCTTTATAAGTCAACTAACAAATCAATCTCATGTTAACTTGAGTTTTTCTAATGCTTATTTTTCTTTTGTCTTAAGGCACAAGAGATACAGAAGCCCTACACACATAGAAGGCAAAGTCATACCTTTTCTTTCCTCCTTGTCTATATTTTATTTCTCCAATCATTTTACATTAGAGTCAACAAATATTTGGCACAAGCGACCCAAACAACCTCAAACTAATGATCTAGTCACATCATTTTCAGTTCACTCCAATACATTTCTTCTATCATTTTTTAGTTGTTGATGAGTTTTCATCATTTTAAAACAATCATTATAATGTATTAGTTCATTAGTACAATGAACTGCATGAAGGATTTAGGTAAATTAGCATAGAAGTGAAACGCAAATTGGTACACATGAATCAATTTGTGGTTATTCACTATGCATAGTGAATTATGTTTTCATTACTAGAGAACAAGTCAATTGATGTATTTTGAACTTTTCCATTTGTGGTAGATGTCAATTAGCAAATCTTAGTAAACTAACATTTTATTGTTATATTCTTTGTAGCATCCAAATTGTTGTTTGAGGCCTTCTGCAGGAAAATAACTTAACCTCTTTTAAATTCATTTTTGTAATGTCTTTTACGAAGAAATTCTCTCAACGAATATGAATTTTTCTCAGCAAAATTATGTAGAAGATGAATATTGAAGGTTTTATGCATAATTTTCCCAATCATGTCCAATACATAACCATTTTCCTTTTGCTAAGTGAATTTGAGTTGTAGAACTCCAAAATTTAGCTAGGCTCATTCTGATAAGTGCTTTGGTATTCACCCAATAAATATAGAACATTTAGCCAACGAATGTCTTATTGCTCAATGAAAGAAGTTGTCCAATTTTAGAATTTTAGACTCTGCTTTTAGGAGTCATTTTGCTCAACTATTTGGAATCTACTCACCAAACTTAAGGCAATGTGACAACAGGATTAAAATTTGATCAACAAAATGGGAATTTGCTCAAGTGATTGTTCCCTACTTGTTACATACAAATAACCTTAAGAGAATAAGAGAGTTCTTTGCCATTAAGGCACAAGGACCGCAAGATCCTTCCTTTCGCCATCTTTGTTAGCATCTCCATCACTTCTTTCTTCCCTCCTCCTCAAGTTCCACTCATTAACTATGTTTTATGCAAGTGGTTATCATATTTCATTTTTTCTTCCTCTTTGTGGTGTGAGATATGACATAGAATAATAATAAGGTCTTCGGGTTGTGAAACCCTAACCCTTGAAATCCTTTTATAAATAGATGTTTTCTTGAACTATTTCATATAGATTCTTGAAATTGTTGTTTCTCTATATTGAAATATAGTTCTTAGTAAAAAAAAAGGATTTTTAAATATAGTTTATATTTCAAAAGTTATTTGGGAAACAGATTCTAAAGTATGATTGTTTAAATCCACATCACTTAAAGCGTTTATATGGCTATAATTAAATAACCTTAAAAGGATGTGATGGATCCTCAGGTTTGAACCCTCTAGAGGGGTATAAATATCATAAATTTATAGAGTAAATGAGAGGAAGACCTCTCAAAATGTTTAAACTCAATGGTAAACCAATAGAATAGTGAAAATTTTTAAAGAGATTTTAGTGATAAATACACATTACTACTTCATGAGTTTAATTATGTTAGTTTCTTTAAATTTGGGATATGTTAGCAAACTTCTTTTTTAACTACTTCTTGGACCAATATAATCATCCTAAGGTATTTCAAGGGCCAAAACCACAATTTGTTTTATTTATAGTTCTTAATCTCTCACATACTAGACATCTAAATTTTTGTTATTTCTTTTTTATTTCTCTAGTGAATATTTTAGTTCCATTATTTATTTCTTTTAATATTGCGTAGCAAATTTAAGGAATCGTTACAATTTTCCTCATGAACCCTAATTTGTGAACAAAATTTATTTGCTTTTAACTTATTAGATCATTTAATTCAACCTAAAGTCTCTTAGTGCTTAGTCATGCTTAAATTTTTCCCTGTCAATTAGCTTTGCATAACAAAATTGGTTAGTTTGTCAAACCTTGGATAGTCAGTATTAGAAATTTTTCGTGATCAACCTGAATTTCTTATTCTCCTATTATTTATTCTTAATGTCTTTCTAGGTTTTGTTTTTTTATGATCAACTGAGAATAACTCTAAAACAAATAATTTCCATTACCAAAAGTGATTGTATAGTCATTTATATAGATCCGATAAGGTGATTAGTGGAAGAAAACTAACATTATTTCCAGGCAAACCACTTAAAGATAATACTAAAATGAGGTCGAAAAAACTCACTTTGAGGATTCAAGTTACTTTAATAATATTGTTAGAGCCTTAAAATATCTCACTATCACTCCGCTTGATATTTCATATGGTGTTAACTATACATCCCAATTTATCCATTTTCCTATTCTTATGAATTTAAAATTGGCTCATTATAATTTACGATATTGTAGAGGAATTATTGTCGTAGGTCCTTATTTTACTTCAAACGCTACAGTTTTTTATTTCCCTCTTTTATTAAAATTGTTTGGTTTCCTACCATTTGGTACTTCACCATCTACTATTGTATTTTTATTGGCAAAAGTCTTATCTCATGGTATGCTGAGAAACAACCAATAGTTTCTAGCTCTAATAGTGAGCCTAAATATAAGACCATTGAAAAAAAATTACAGTTAAACTCAAATCATTCCCTTTTCTCTTGAAATTCCTACACTTTTCACTTTCTCCTCTCCACTATTAGTATTAGTAGCCTTCACATGACCGTCAATATAGTTTTCCATGCTCACAACAAACATAAATATATTTAATTATCATGTCATTCACAAACAAGTTCCAGTTGGTCATATTGTCACTCATCATATTTTTATCAATGATGAAGTTGTTGCATTAATTACTAAGCTCATATTCAAGGTTATTCTCATGTATATTTGGACCAAATTTTCCTTTATCCTAGGCCTTATTTGAGGGAGGGTATTAACACTAACCAATTTGTTCATGGAAAAAGATTATGATAATTATGAAAAAGAAATTAAGAGATGTTACAAGAAAATTTCCCACAATTATGCCACCAAGGAAGCAAAGTTGTTAAAGGATTCAAGTGCTTTAAATGGCTTAAATTAGTTCACAAAATTAACCAAATTTTACCAAAATATAATAAGCAAAACTTAGTTTATATTTGGAATTTATTAATTTTCAATTGTGTAAATTCATTGTATGCTTTATTATATATCTCTATCTTTTATAAGTAGTGTTTGTGTTTCTTTCTTTTTTTTTACTAGTGTTAAGAATTTTAATAATTTTCTTCGTGGGAACAAACATAAAATGGTCATTGTGAAATTCATATATCTTAATTGTTAAGCTTGAGTAATATAGTCATGCACGTGGCCTAGATGTAATAAAAACACCGAAAACGAATGCTTAAATTCATAATATTATACAATGATTTCATTTCAAATAAAATATCATACACTATTGCAATTAATGTTGGTGGAATAATAAATTAACAAGCAAATTAATTTCTATATCACTAAAACTATTTGTAGTCCTCTTAGTCTTCTAGTTAAACTTTCTGGCATTACTTATTTCTTATGGATGATTTGGAGGATGAGAAAATTTACCAAATTTCAGTAGGCTATTAGCATGGATATTGTTTTACATGTTATTAAGGATTGTATTTGGATCTTAGGTAATGCTTTCGAAAATCATATGACTAACCAGATCTTATATTTTTCTATTTTGAAACATTTCAATATTAGCACGAGAACCAGAAAGATTATGTCCACTATGCAAGTTTTTTTGGCACTTTCCTGAAGTTAGTTGAATTAAAGTCAACATTGATGAAGGTGTTAGAGGCCTTCCTGCCTGGTTTTGCAGCTTGTGGAGATATTTTCAAAAGCAATCTTAGGAAATATGTGGGTAACCTTTCTTTGGTCATCAACGTACACTTAATGCTAAAGTCATTAATGTCATTTTTGTTATTGATTATGTTCAATTGAAAGGTTATAAAGAGCTTTGGTTGGAGTGTGACTCTTCTTTATTTTTCAAGTTTTTGATATGGATCATATCATTCTTAGGAGATTTGTGTCACTATGAATTTTAAAGTGATTATGTCTTTAGGAAAGGTAATAATTGTGTTGATAGGTTGGCTAATTTAGGTGAGAAAATTAGGATTGACTTTTCTTGGTTTTCTACTTTACATGACTGTATTAGGCTGAACTTTTTTCATAATATGTTCCAACTCCCTTCGTTTCATTTGTAGAGAGTTTGTTCTTTTTTTTTTTTGTATGGGTTTGGTATGGTCTCCCATGGTTTTTGTTATTTTTTCTTCTTATTTTTATTTAATAATATGTTTTACCTATGATGACAAATGATTAGTGGGTTTTGAGGTGTCATCCTAGCTAAGATGTCATAATACATAGTGATGCCTAACATGAGTCTTTTATTTAAAAAAAAAAAAAAAAAAAAAAAATAAAAAAAAA
>Ga0099824_1002966_pt1 | contig 24852 bp, 8 predicted proteins | sample SiratrowhiteBW_FD_76837 | JGI IMG/M metagenome (GOLD analysis project Ga0099824, IMG submission 76837) | Root nodule microbial communities of legume samples collected from California, USA - Siratro white BW | ecosystem: Host-associated > Plants > Roots > Nodule | place: USA: California...
AAAAACCCAAAAAAAAAGCAGTACAAAAACCAACAAAAAAAAACCAAAAAAAAAAAAAAAAAAAAGCTTTTATCTAAAATCTGACCCCAAGTTCACAAACAACAAATGGGTATGATCAAAACCACACATTTAACTCTAATTCAACTAATAATAATTATAATCATGAATGGTTTGTGCAAATTTTTCACCAAAATTGATCAATACGGGTGGACAAAGGTGAGGGTGGACACGACACTGACAGTGAGGTAGAGGGCAAAGAAAGAAGTCTAATTTGTAGGTTCCAGTGCAGAGGGAATTACTGGAAAAGAGACATTCACGTAAAGAGCAGCCCATGCAACAATAACAAATGCTTCATACTACTAAGGCTATATCATATGATGACCTCTTTTGAGTAAAGAGGAGCCCATATATTTCAATATCTAGTAAATATAAGGTCTATTTAAGAGGACATTTTTTAATTTCTAAAAAGTTACGTTAACTTGTAAATCTTTTAAAATGTATTATATATATATATTTTACTAGAAGTAGATCCCTATTCCAATTGTAGGCTGAAGTGTGGGAGACTATCCTATTGCAAACTGTTAAAACTTGCAGTCTTTCTGAGCAAGCACCCCTCGAGAACAAAGAATTTTCATTATGTCAACACTAGCGAAAGACAGAATGTTTTGCCTGTCTGTCAGATTTTTATTTTTTGCATAAATTATTAAATATAATTTCTTTTATCAGTTTAATGTGTTTAATTTGATGTGGAGGTCTCAAAAAGAGTAGTAGATGTTTTGGGTGCAGTTGAAAGGTAAAGTAGTCTAACAAAATATATATACCAAATGAGGGTATTCCCTTTATTATAGATTACAGAAAAAGATTATTATAGACTACGGAATAAGAGGCACTTCATACCTTCTATATCTTTTAAAGAGGAGAAATAAAATAAGATAGAGATAAAGAATAGAATGCTGGGAAATAAATAATGGTTTACCTAACTAGTTTTCCGGGGGTATAACAAGGCACAGAAATGTGTACTCCAACACCTTGTATTCATTTTATATATAGTATAGATATAAATTATCGTTTATACATAATGATATGTCAGAGAGCAGTCTGTTTTATATACTATCCAAAAGATGGTTGACTATTTCTGTGGCTTAATACTGTCCACTTCCTTGCAGATGTTTGATTGGCTGAAATACATTTTTCAAGAAAGAAGTGTTGCAGGATGGTAACCACTTTTGCTTCTTTGTATTGGATGATCTACGAGATACAGCCCAAGAAGTGAATAGTTCTATTCTGCCGTTAAAAGACCTACATTTCCTTTTAATTCTTTAGTTGCAATAGAAAAGAAACATATAACCAGACGAGATTAGGTACATAATTTTCAGGAATTACTGGAAGTCTTAATGTAATTTATTTATATTCTATTTTTGATTTTCCCTCCCTTTGGTGTTGTTGGTTAAGGTGATGCATTAGTTGATAGGATTTCTATTCTTTTTACCCTTTTTGTGAGTTTTCGGTTCTGTTTGCAGTCTTGGAATTATATGTTACTTCTTTCTGTCCCATTACTTTTATTGAGGTTGGTATATCAGGTATCAGATTGTTCTTCTTCGTCAAATTTATTTATTTTTAATTCTTTATTGATTGATAAATTTGCACCACATTTTTGGTCGATCTTCCTCTACATGGTTTAATTGCTAATGTTACAATGTTGCATTTTCATTCCTTATTAAAGGAATGAGAATTAAACCATTATGTAATCATCTTGTCGTGGTAATGAAGCTTGTTAAAGTAACCAAAAACTCGAATTATTTTATTTATGCTTAGGCATTGGAAGCACTGGCTCCGCTAACAATCGCTTTCTCTTTTGTTAGTGCGAGGTATTTTTTTCATAGTGGGAAAACTTAACATTTGTGTTGTGAAAAAGGAAAAAGAATATAGTCATATCAGAAAAAAGGAGAAGACTGGAACGCTCGTCTTTTATTCCTGCTTTCATCTCAAAATACCTATCATATTATCAATGTCTACGGAATAAAGTCATCCCAATGCATTTTGCTTGGATGCTCTTCTGAAACAACAAAAGCCTTGGTTTGTCAAGGTTTCTGCTAAAACAAAGTAGACCGTTTCGGAGGCAAAATAACATGTGATGTTAAAAGAGTTTCTGAAAGAAGTTAGAAGCCTCATCCTTTTCCCTTTTGTACTTGAAATTCATCTTTGGAATTCAAGGCTGAGCTTTCCAGGAGGATGAAATGTCAGCCACAGCTTCTCCAACTGTGAGATAGACACCTTTCAACCCGAAGGAATCCAAAATATTTGACTGATGCAACTTTTCCATCACATTTCCAACAGGATTTGCCAACACAAGCTGAAGTGATCTTTTGTCCAGCACCTTTCTAAGTTCACATAGAGTATCGATTCCACTTGTGTCTATGGCTGTAACAGCTGGGGAAAGAAAATAAGATATTATTCTCTTCAGTCAAAAGTATCTCAACTTGAATAACAAAACTTTTAAGTCAGAAGAAATGCCTACCAGTCATGTCCAAAATTATACACTTCAATGCACTTTCATCTTTTGCTTTTACTCGCTCTTCCTCTTCTCGAACCCATCTCAGTATCCTATAGTAGGAAAAGCACTCAAGTGGTTGGAATCTCACAATCAATCAGAAAATGCCTCTGAAAAAATCCTTGAAATGTTCTAAACATTTACTAAAATACATTCTATAAGTCGCTTTATCTAACCTTTCTTGCAGATACGTTGAATTAGCAAAGTAGATGGGAGACTCAACAGCCAAAATGATAAATGAAGGAATCCTCAAAGCTTCTCTATATTGGTTTAGGTTGTGGAATATTGGCGTCCCCGGTATATTCCCCAAGACCAGTGTGTTTGGCCTAGAGACATGAAGCAAGATCTTGAAGACTGATATTCCCACCTAAAGATTTTGGCCAAGCCAGTAATATTAATCACATAGCATCAACATACAATCTATTTTAGGTTTCTAATAGCAGGAAATAGATTAAATTATTCCTAGCTTACCGCTATTCCAAGGCCTATAGGCACTGAAATGAACAGAACACCGAAAAAGGAGCACAAGCAGGCTAAGAAGTCAAGCTTGTCAACCTTCCACAATTTATATGCAGCTTGATAATCTATTAGCCCTACAACAGCTGTGATGATAATGGCTGCTAAGACTACATTCGGTGTGTAATAGAACAGCGGCATCAGAAACAAAAGGGTCACAAGAACTGCCGATGCCATGATTATATTTGATACTGCTGTCTTTGCCCCAGCATTGAAGTTAACAGCTGATCGAGAAAATGACCCTGCAAGTTTATTTTAATGTCAGAGTGGACATTTTCTCAACTTCCATCTCTTCAATAACTTAACAACTAGTAAGTTGTCAGTCATGTGGTTAAATGAGAGAAGAATCATTACCTGATGTGACACAGCATGAAGAACAAGAACCAGCCATGTTCATAAGACCAATGGCCATCATTTCTTTGTTTCCATCCACCTGGTAGTTCTTCAGTGCAGCAAATGTTCTTCCCACTGCAATTCCTTCCTGGAACAGAAGAGAATAGCTGTTGAGTTATATGGTGTCTTGTGTGTGCATATTATTTACAATATGCAATATTTTCTGTAGTCATTATGTTTCTTAATTTGGGACAACTTACAGTGAGAGACAAAATCCCAGTAACAAGTCCTGTTTTGAGAGCAAGAGCCAGATAAGGACCATTGAAGTATAACATGTTTGATGATGGTGGATTAAGCCCTTTTGGCAGTTCACCGATCTAAGAGAGAAAAGTATAAGCATTATTAGGAATGAAAATAATATTTGAGCATCTCTAGTGTGTTTTCTTAAAAGATTAGAAGGGAAAGTGCTCTTTCTTACAATAGCAATTTTATGGGTCTTATTTCTCAGAAAAAATACTAGAATGGTTGACAGAATGACTGATGTCAACGGGGAAGCTGCTGAAATCCAGAATAATTTTGGCTTCTTCAAGCTCTGTTGCAATCATTAAGAATTTTCAGATCTCAAGAAGTAGCTTAATTGTCTTGGAGCAAAGAGTAGGAATCTATGTATTTGTGTATTCGAGATATAGGATCTTACAATGTGCCTTGTTGTCAACATGAATAGTAGGAAACTGAATCCCAGCAGAAGGGTTTGCCATGACCACTGCACAAGTTTGTCAAATAATTTAGTGAGCATATACGTAATCACACTTAGATCTGTATAACTAGGGACAAATATGATATATTTATTTTCATTTAGAATTGACCCTTAATTGCCTAGCTATTCCATTTTTCCTTTCATGATATAATTAGAAGGAAGAATGTTTTAGTTTGATAAATAGTTGGAATCTAATCCCTTAATATAAAAGTCAAAGAAGAGAATATATATATATATATATGTGTGTGTGTGTATAATAGCTGGTTTTCAATTACCAATCTCAATTCAATGATAGTCTCAATTCTTATGCCTTAAAACAGAATCAGTGCTATCAGAATGCTTTACGGTGGGGATCTTATTTTCTTTCGTTTTAAAGTTGCTTTACTTTTCCAACCATTTGCAAAACAATAACTAATATATATCAAAAAAATGTTGTGGCCGTCCTTTCAGAAAATAATATCTCAATTTTAACATATATTATTACCAATCTCAATTCAATGATAGTGTCAATTCTTATTTCTTAAAACAGAATCAGTGCTATCAGAATGCTTTGCGGTGGGAATTTTATTTTTTGTTTTAAAGTTGCTTTACTCTTCCAACCATTTAAAATATGCAAAACAGTAACTATAATATATATCTAAAAAATGTTGTGGCCGTCCCTTAAAATAAATAACATCACAATTTAACATATATTATTACAAAATGGGAGTAGAACTAGAATAAAGTATCAATATCAAACTTTACCTCGTCTCTTTGCTTGAAAACAGAGATAAGCACAGGTGTTATTTGCATCTTGTTGGTAAAATGAACTATTCCAAGCAACCCTTTTAGCTGCTGCAGTGACACAATAATCGCTGCACCAGCCATGAAACCTACCAAAGTTGCCTTTGAGAGAAAATCAATTACAAAGCCTAACCTGTGTGGATCATCAAAGGCTATTATCAGTCATAAAATATTGCTAGCCAAATATCAACCAATATAGGCTATATATATAGCCTTCAAGTTGATATATTTAAATTTAACTCAAAATACCCACAGTAAAAAATTAAACCATGATTTAGTAGTACCTTAATATACCCAGAGAAGATTGGAACACACCGGCAAAAAAAGTGGCAGTGAAAGCCATTTTGAGATAGAGAATAGGATCTTGAACATAAGAAACTGTCTCACTTAACATTGATCCCATAACCAAAGATGCAATTGAAACTGGACCAACACCAAGATGTCTAGAACTCCCAAGCAGGGAATATATCAAGGGAGGCACAAAGCTGGAATCTGCACAATATTCACACCACTTGAAGCGTTACTCACACATCATCATTGATCATACACATCTACCACAAGAACTCAATCACATACACAAACAAAGGGTACTGACATAATCCAATAATGGGTGGCAAGTTTGCTAGTTTGGCATAGCTGATTCCCTGCACACAAAAAATTCAAACTTTAAACATACTTCTATGAAACATGCAAGTGGGAGTACTAATTACACAATCCAAAATAGACCTTTATTCATTATCTCAGACACTTTTCACATGACACTTCTAAAGCTTTTCAATTTTCAAGACAGAACTTTAATAAAACCAGGTAACATGTTACATGAAGATTGTTTGTCTGAGACTACTAACCCCTATGTGACATGTAACCAAAGTTTTTAATTCATAAAACTCGTCCTACCCAGATTGAGTTTATGGTATTTTCTGATAAAGTAATGATTTTTGAATACTGCGAGAAAGAAAAGAGTGAGACCTGAGGAATGGCGAGGCTTGCAATGGTGAGACCGGAGATGATGTCAGAGCGGAGAAGGGAAAGGTTGTAGAGAGGGGCCCATTGGAAAATGGGGAAGAGGTATTGCAGAGCAAGGAGAAGTTTCATGAGGCAAGTTTGGTTCTTGAACCTGTGGAGAGGGTCATCTGGGAAGAAGATCTCAGAGAGTCTGTGTCTGAGTTTCTGCAAGGTGGTGCGTTCTGGTGGCAACTGAACCTTGTGGATTTCCATGGCTGCCACTGGCATTGCCATCTGTATCTCACTTTGGATCTTTATGCTGCAACCATTGTTGCATGCTAAGTCCTCCACTCTGTTGGAGTTCACACCCATTATTGCTCTGTTTTCTCTTACCAACAAACACAGAGTAGCTATCAATTTATAGAGGCAGAGAAACCATGGCATCAACTCAACACGGGGTCTCTCTCGCTATCCAAATTCCCGTTATTGGAATATTCCAATTTGTCTTCTTCAACCACTTCTCATACAACCTTCAATGTCCTAAGCGGTAGAAATTTAAGTCAGAGTATAAGTTATTCTGATACATTTTAACCTTTTAAAATGTTAATATATTAGGTTTTCGTATTTAATACAAAGAGTGTTAGTATATGCAATTTAGTCTTATATTGGTTAGGAACCGAAGCCAAAGGCGGTTTAAATAAACTTAATAAGAGTTTTCTAATAACAAAACCGTATTAAAGATCGGAACTTCAACCAGACAATACTTTAGATACGATGATTGACCCTAACGATATCATTTTAAGGGACTCAAGTCGGAATATTGGCGTAGTCTATGAGGAGTGCATGACTTGTTTCGGTATATCCAATATAGTCTCACATCGCTTAGGATTATCTTTCTTTTCTTAACTCTACGAGACGTCTTTTAAGGACAAAAACTTTAAGCTCTAAAATAAACAATACTTCAAATATAATTGATCTAACAATACTATCTCAAACAACTTGAAGTTAAAACATGATAATGTTGTATAATTATTTAAAAGTTTTTTATAATGTTTGTATATTTTTTTTATATAAACATGTTAAGTACGAAATATATCTATTTATGATGGACTAAAATATGACAACTTGTAACGTAATTTTTGTTTCAATCAAGTTATTTCTCTTTATAAAACTTAAATCCAGAACTTTGTTTGAAAATATCGAATCCGATGTGTTTATATGCAACTATATAAGAAAGATGTTGTACTTAAGAAACTTAATCAATAATTTTCATTTCATTAATTTTTAGTGTGATGTAGAAGTTCTCTTAAATGTAGGCTACTTACCAAGTACTATTATCATAAATTGAGGTTGGTGTGTTGTTAATAATCTCTAAACTTTCACACTAATTTTACCAAATGTTTTCTTTCTTTCTAAGTTATACGAAATGTGAAGAAATATAAAGGATGATGATTTTATTATCAACCAAATATTTTTCTTAAGTTTTTTTTTTATATATAAAAACATTCTTTAGTCTTAAAAAATTAAGATTAATTTTTTAGTGGAAAATTGGATTGGGTTACGAAATTTCCGGGCCAAACCATTTTTTAAAATTAATTTTGTTAATCAACTTATCAAATTTCAGCTAAGCAATTTCAACTAGTTATATCAAGTTTTTTAGGTGACTATAAAAATGCGTATACAAATTAATCTAATGCATAAATTTCACAATAAAAGAAATGAATTACTAGTATTATAACATAACCAAAGAGCCACACTTGTACACACTAACTCTTTGTGTCATCTACAAAGTGAAAATAAAATACTAAAATGAGGAAGTGACTCTATCAAATGTTTAAGTACTTGAAATATAAAAATTTGAAATGGTCACTCATCATCACCACCACCTTTGATGGACTGAAACATTCAACTTACCTAAGAAAAAGGTAGTTTAAACCATGATTAGAAATTCTTAAAAAGCAATGGTGTTAGCAAGTTGGTTGGTGTGATGGGCAAACTTAGCTAGAGTGAAAAATGGGGTTAAGAAGCTTGTGGTGTTAGTGATTAAGCACTTAAATTAAGAAGGTGTAAAAAAAAATAACCTAGAAATAGAGTCAATGCAAAGTAAAGAAGGGACCATAGAGAGACAGCAAAGAAAAAGATACATATTACCAAGTAAACAAGATACAAATAACTCTATTCTCATAAACTACAAATATATTTAACTCAATATAACTTTAACCTAATACATCTCAAATTGTGTTGAGATAGAATGAAATAAATAATAATAATCGATGTAAAATTACATGTAATAAAAAACATATTTTAGTTTGTTTTAATGAAAATAGAATAAAGTCAAACAAAAAAATGTGTTGTCTTTGTTTTAGAATATAATGTAATGTTTTAAAAATAAATGAGAAATTGTGTAGAATTAAAATAAATAAAATATCAATAAAATTTGAAAAGGTATTGGTGTAAATTACTCTTTAATATACTATTTATCACGGAACTCATTCATCAAATGTGAGGAAAAAATTAAAATTAAGATAATTAATATGACAAAAAAAATATTATGAAAAGAGTAATATTATATAAAGATATATACATGTTATTTTCCTATCACTGTAGCTTGTGCATATTTAGGTAACATAATGTTTAAGAAATTAAATTTTTAATTAGAAATTAACATGTTTGATCACAAAAGAGAAGCTTAATTAGGAGGTGACGAAGTTATGAAAACCAATATGTATTTAGTAGGATGATAACACCACATTCTTTAATACACTTTTTTTCTAATAAAGTAGAAGTATCATTTATTAAAATAATCTTGAATTTACAATAAATTATTTTATCTACTGAAAAAATTAAAGATTAATGTAAATTATTTGAATACAAAAAAATAGTATTTCATTTAAACCTAAGAGTATTACCTGATTTAATTTTTTATTGACTAAAGTTGTAGTCATTCGAAAGTGAACGAAATAATCAATAATCGAAATCCATCAAAATTTGTATTTTTTTCCAATAAATTTCAACTAAAAATAAAAGAAAAATGTTGAAAAAATGGTTAGAAAATATTATCAGGGCATATGATATACTAAAACCATAGCATTTTGGCTGTGGAAGATAGTGAAATTACCCAAAACCACTTTGCATTTACAACACGTGCTATACCATTTCCCAAATGAAGAAAATTAACATTTGCTTTTGGGTAATTAGGGTTTAAAGTTTATACATATTTTGAGGCTTTTAACTAATCGTGGACTCTTGCATGCATCGAAGGAGCAAGTAACGTCAAAGTCAGCTTATTTTTGGTTGTCATAATAAGGCAAGTGCTTGTGAAGAATTCAAATATGTGGCCATATTCAAACCAAGAACAAATTCTCCAAATTCTGCGGATGTTATTTAAGATTCAAGAGACGGTTTTGCAGTATACACATGATGTCTTCTTTTACATATCTTGTTTGTCTTTTATTGAGATTCACGTCCAAAATATATGTCGTTTAAACAGAATAAGTAACAGTTTGAGAAACTGTGTGATTTCTGGTTTTGTTTATTTGCAGAAAAGTTGAGAAGTGTTGCTTTGTCAAATGAACTATTACTAAACATCTTTTAACTCAATTGGGTACAACAAATTTAGGACCTACCTTTAATCCACGTATCTTATTCTTTTTGCACGTACATAAAATATTAACCGTCAAGAAAGATGAAAAGGAACGTATTATACAGATACAGTAGAATTCTGGTGTTTTATCTATGTTTTTTAGGTTTTTTTTTTTTCTAACTTAGGATTAATATACGTTATTTATTTATTTTATACCTAAAATGAAACTATTATTAGTGAATATTCTAGATTATTTATTTAAGAGATTCAATATAAATTATTCAATATATACTTAAAGTCATATAAATCATTTAATTCTTTCAATTTTTTATTACTTTATCATAGCTTAATTAATTTCATGATATTTATGTCACTTACTTAAAATTCACATTATCAAAAACTTATAAAATGATTAATATAATATTGATTTATTTTATACCTAAAATGAAACTATTATTAGTGAATATTCTAGATTATTTATTTAAGAGATTCAATATAAATTCTTCAATATTTACTTAAAGTCATATAAATCATTTAATTCTTTCAATTTTTTATTACTTTATCATAGCTTAATTAATTTCATGATATTTATGTCACTTACTTAAAATTCACATTATCAAAAATTTATAAAATTATTATTATTATTATTATTATTATTATTATTATTATTATTATTATTATTATTATTATTATTGAAAATGTGAGTGTCTTTTGGTATAGGACATATTTATTTTATAGTATATAGTGACCCTTTAAAGTCAGATGTTAGTTGACATTTGAAGAGTCTACAAATTGAATTTTTCATTTGATTGATGGAGATTCTCTTAACCTTATCCTATATTATTCCTAAAGATTGAGAAATGACAAAATAATAATTTTTTTTTAAGAAATAAAATTTTCATTTTTTTATTTGAGATTCTCTTAAACCATACATTAGTTTTTAAATTCAAAGAAAATTCTTAATGAAGAGTCTCATGAGATACTAGCGATGCTTGGGCCACCTGCTTTGTTAGTGTCACTAATAATTATGTGAAGAGGATGAGAAGTTTTAGGAAATTTAAAAGTTTTAGTCTATGATTGTTTAACTAATTAATCTAATGCTTATGAACAATTGTGACATTTGGTATGATTGTGGGTTTATGCTTATAAGTAGCATTTGAGTGAGAGTTCAATTAAGTTTTATTATCTTTATTATTTGTTTAACAACTTCTTAATTTTATGTTAGTTGAAAATTGTGGTTTCTTATTGATTTTATAGTAAGCATGTCTTTATTTAGGGAATTTTAGGAGTTATCAAATGGGCATATGTTACCATTTGAGGTTGAAAGTGTTGCTAGTGATGGTATTGTCACAATTGACAAATGTTATGTTATTGATAATGTTTTCAATAATGGAAGAAAGATTTAAGGATTTGTTTTATGTTTACACAAAACATTTTTAAGGTTTGTTTCTCATTTAATTAGTTCATAATGAATATTTTGGATGAGTTAAAAGTGTGTTAGCAGTAATTAAATTTGAAAAATTGAACATTACAAAAATTTTGTATATTATGCATGATATTACATTTATATGACCATCTCAAGTTCTTTTATATCATTATTGTTCTAGTAAAATAATATTTTAATATGGTATTTAAGTTTTCTAATTAGAGCATTTAAATTTCATTCCTTCCTGATAGGGTTCAAGGTGCATTTTATACATGAATTATTAACTTAGTCACCCTAAATCCTAAATGAATATTGCTTACGCCATAAATATCATATTAACCCCAATTTTCATGTACCTCAAGTGCATGTTTCTATATATTTTGTTTTATATTTTGATTGATTTTCTTAATTTGTTATATTTTTCTTGATTCAGTCAAGATCAATTTATATATTGAAACTAGTACATAAATCATATTAATTATATAATTATAATGTTCCACGAAAGAAGTTAATAGGTTAATTATGAAAACTTTGATATTTTACTTGTTTCATTCACTACCTTATACTAAAACTTTAAAAGTAAAATTTTCAAAATCTTCACCTAGTGAAAACATTGTCATTTTTTTTTTATGATTATAAACTAATGTTTCCTTTCTAGTGGAGTCAAGAGTTAACAAAGTACAATTTATTATCTAAATTTAAAATGGCTCTGAAGAATGTGAAGATTTTAGATATTCTACGTGTAGTTGTTGCATCGTTTGCTTACTTAATAATTTCTCTAGGTTTTCTTATCACTTAATCATTGTTTCGTATTTAGATTATATGTGTTATTTTTTGTCATAATTTTAATTTTATTTATGATTTTTATTTTAATAACTTTATTTATTACAAGTATAATGGCAAATGCAAATCTCAAAACAATGTTTTTTTAAACAATCGAGAATGAAATATATTGTGTTGTTGAAATGGAGAAAAAACTAATTATGAAAAACCCGAATACCTAGGACGTGTTGACCTGTATTCTCATTAAACATATAAAAAAATATATATAACAAAAAAGACAAGTTTTCTTTAAGATCATACTGAAAATCTCTATCCAACCGTTAGTTAAAGATAAATATATTTATTTATATCATAGAAGTATGACGGAAATATTAATGTGGAAATATAATAAAAGTTCCTAAATTCTGAAAAACTAAATTAAAACGCAAAAATATAATAAAAAGGTGTATTTTTATTCATAGTTTAATATACTCGTATTTTAAAAAAAAAAACTTATACAAATATAAACAAAACTACTATATAAAATGGATCACATAAGAATTTTAAAATGTAAATTTTATTTTGCTAATAAAATTTTTATTATTGAATTTTCAACTCGTTTTAAATTGTTCTTAATAAAAAAGTAATAAAAATGTAAAAAATATATTCATGTATTCCATAGAAGTTACTGTGTTTTATTATTTAAGTGGTCATCCCACAAGTTTACATATTGACACAGATACTACACACAAGAAAACTACCTTCGTTGTTTATTACGAGAAAAAAAAAACTTAATTTATTCTGTTCTCAAATGGAAATAAATTTTAATTATTTTTACTTCATTTAATGTTATTTTTTTTCTTAGAATACCCGACATTAACTAATGTTTGGCATTTAGCATTACCATAATGTTTTTTTTTTTTAAGAGAAGGATACTTAAAAAATAATATTGAAAAATAAGTAAAATATTTAATATAATTAATGGATGTTATGTGTTAAGTTAGTTTTATTATGTTATATATTGCGCTTTTTTTATTATGCGATACATTTTAGAATAAATTTTTTGTTTCTTTTATTTATAAATAATTTTATGATTTTTATATGTTTTTTTCGTGGTTATCTCTATTAAATACTATGAATATTTATGTTGTAGTAATAAATAATTAAAAATCATTAATAAAAAAATTAATCTAATACATTTATAATATTTTAAGAAAATAAATAAATTAGATATTTTTATTTATATGTGTATTATATTACAATTTTCTTATATTGAAAACAGAAAGTAATATTTAGAAACGAATGTATATTGAAAAGCAAAATAGTTAGCTTGTAGTAAAAGAATGGTATTATGCAATAATGGGAGGGTGAAATCTATATTCCCACTTGTTACTGCCAATAAAGGTAATAATTAAAGTTATTATCGTGATCCTACCCATAATTAGGCACGCATTTTAATTATTTATGGCTTACCTAAATTATTCAATAATTGATTCCATGAATGAGCTGAGTTTTATTTTTGGATGGTCCCATTTTTTACTAATCTAGCTTAAAATATGCTTAAATTCGTTGTCCAATATAATATACTGTTTTATATGCATTCATGAATTTTGTTGTAATTATATATACTGAGAATTAATTATTTAAATTTGTTTTCATTATTATTTTACATTTATTTTTATATATGGTCACCTCAACTATTTCAACAATTAAATCTCCTATTATTCATAAACTCTTAATTTTTTTAATAATAAACATATATGCATTCTCTTTATATATATATATATATATATATATATATATATATATATATGAGAATTGCGATTATTATTACTATCATATTAATTTCCGTAAATAGATAATTTTTGCCCTTTTCTTTTCCTTTTTTCTCATTTTCTATTAATTTTTTTCAAATAAGTTTTTAATGAAGAATTCCAACCTGAATAATACAAAAAATATTTTATCATCAACCTACCCATCTTTAATTATCTATGTCATGTTTAATTTATAACTTAATCCATGTATTGTCTAAAACAATAAAAAGTTATAAGTTATTTATTTATTACTGAAAAAAAAGATAATTTAGTTTAGATTATCTTTGAAATGATGCAATATGGATGTGAATAATGATTTAATTGATGTTGAAGGGGACACACAATACCTAACAAAAAGGAAGACAAATCTGAACCACGAAAAAAAAAGTTAAAATCTGTGCATATCTACACAGAAAAATCTATAAGATCATATATATACTGTGTTTATGATACGATCCTACACAAACACTGGCAATTTATGCTCTTCGTAAAACTTTTAGTAAATTTTCCTTAGCAGTTTCTTGTTTTCAAATATCACTCACACACCATTGATGAAGAAAATGAGTAATCAAAAGTTTGTGGAAGCTCAGGTGATTGAAGTTTTTGTTGTATTTATGATATCACTTGTTGTGGTTGTTGGAACATCTAATAAAAAGGAGAAATGAACCAAATATATATAAGAGAATGACACTATATTTAATCCAAAACTTTAAGGCAGTAGGTTCTTCTTTTGTTGGTGCGAAACATCGGCTCTTAGTCCCTCTTCTACACTTCCCATCATATGAGCCGGTGCGAACCTTCAGCTCTGATACCACTTGTTATGGTTGTTGGAAGAATTCGAGAAGCATAACTGGGAATATCTCACAAAAAAGAGAGATGTGCGAAACATATATAAGAGAATCATATCACCTTTAACTTAAAACCTTAAGACAATAGGTTTGTGAGTCTTATTTCTTATATATTACTTAATATTCTAATTTTTATTCAACGTGAGATTTAAACTAGTACTTGAATTTCTAAACGTTGTCATATTAATGCCCCATGAATCAATCAGGTCAAGTTGATGGAACAGTATTTAACAAAATGAAGGAGATTCTGTTTGTTTTGTTCGGTCAAATTAAAATGTGAAGAGAAAAGAGACAAGTTTTATACGCGGCGATAGGGAGCTATGTTTGATTGCTCCTTAGAGAATGATTGCACACTACAAGGAAAAATTGTTAAGGAAGATTTATAAGATATTCATCCTCAATTGATGGATCAGACAAGTTGCAAATTCAAAAGCATAACAAAATGGTGGACCAGAACCACTCAACCTTTTTATTCAACCCATCTTCAAAGGTTCTCCTCTTACTAAAGAAAGAAAATGTTTGATGGAAACATGTGGCTTCCCATCAATGACATCTCAACTTAGATATAAAAATCTATTTCAAAAAAGGGTTTAAATTTAATAGAGATCATATAAAGCCTAATCAATTCATAGTTTCTTTTGACCTAGCTATTCAGTAGAGACTAAGAAGCCTAATCAATTCTTAGTTATAAGCTTTGATGCTTATTTCGGACATTACATAATTTCAACTCATGGTTTGGTCATATAATTTTTGTGAGAAGTTAATTTATATTAACTTAGTATAAAATTCATATAGATCAAATATAAAAAAAAATATATATTACTTTTGTGAGAAGTTACTTTATATATCCTGACAGTGGAAAATATTTTCTTAAATCTAATAAATTTGATCATTATACTAGGTCATTTTATTCATTAGTGTAATATGGTTTATTTAATTTTCCATAGAATGCTTATAGGAGATTTTTATATTGTACATATAAATTAAACTCAGACTAATGATGAATACCCAATTAAAAAAATGACATAGGGAACCGGTTAGGGTGTTTGAGTGGTTTTCTAGGTCATTTCTAAGACACAAGCTTTGAGAAAATTGGAAAGTGGAGAAGTTTATTCTTGGAATATGCCATAGAGTTATATTACATTCTTCTACTATGCATGCCAACTTGATGGAGTGATCCGTCTCATTTATTTTCTTACAGTAAAAATTTATCTTTATTTTTATACTTATATTTAATAGGTAAAAGTATTTTTTTTTATTTCATTCTCATCTTTGACGACAAATAAGTATACCTACCTATTCTTTTATTATTATAGATATTATTTAAGTAATTTCACAATACAAATCACAGAAAATAAAACGTGATATCAAGTATTTAAAATAGGTATAAGTATTTTTTGGTTTCATTCTCATCTTTGATGACAAATAAGTATACCTACCTATTATTTTATTCTTATAAATATTATTTAAGTAATTTCACAATAAAAATCAAAGAAAATAAAACGTGATATCAAGTATTTAATGTAATAAATATATATATATATATATATATATATATATATATATATATATATATATATTTCTCTCTAATATCAAATATTAATAAAGAAATTAAAATGATATAAATATCAAGTATCAAATAATAATTAAATAAAAAGTTAAATAATTATAAAAAGGGTAAAAATGATTCCTAAATAATACTTTATCACTTCTCCAAATAATAATAATTAATTCAATTCTGGTTTATCTCAAACCTGGTACAACTCATCTTATTATTATTATTATTATTATTATTATTATTATTATTATTATTATTATTATTATTATTATTCAATAAACAACACATGACATTGATCCTGTTTGAATACTCTTTTATAAATATTTTTTTAAAAGGTTGGATTGATTATGAGGAAGAAAGTGGTATAAGTCTTGATGTGGAGCATTAATTATTGAGTGTTGTACATTCATATGTTGTGCATTACAGTATTTTTGTGTATAAAGATACCTTATATATGGGTGCAATTTATTATGCCTTCCTAAAATATTTTTACTGTGCAACTACAATGCGTTGACTGCAAATAAGCGTTTCTTTTAATGTGTGGCTTTTCCTTTATCTAAGCTTTTAGATATTATGACAACATAAAGATTTATAACTACATCATTCTATAAAATAAAAAATAAAATTTATGGAGGTGCAGGAAGAAGCTCTCATGTGTAAATAAGGTAAAATCAAATAATTTTAGTTTTGGGCTTGGGCTTGGGCCCATACTTGAACTATTCTCCAGCCCAATCGAGGCACATACTGTTTCTTTATCTCTTTGTTCTGTGAAAATTGATGTGCAGAGACGCTAGCAGATAAACCTAACCCACGAACCTCGCAAATTCCCTCAACACTGGAGTCGCTAAGTAGGACTCGCTGGAAATTGATTCTTGAACTCAGGTTTGTTTCTTTGTTTTTAATTAGTTATTTATTATCTGATTCGGTATCATTTTTCAACTGTTAATCTTTAATTTAATTTCAATTTAATTTCTCGTGGTTCTTCTTCTTCTTCGATTCGATCAGCTGACCAACCATGATACAAAATGGTTGCATTGTATCCCAAGGGTGTGCCCCTGTGAATTCTAGGTCAGGCAACCATGTCTTACCTAGTACCTCTGTCTATCGTTGTGCTTCTCGAATGTCTGCTAAGGTTGCCGCCTCAAAAATCCGGAGCTTTTCCCGACATAATGTAGAATGTAAATCCTCGTTTCCAAGAGGTACGTGGCATGCTTTAGTTATTTATCCGTTAGCTCGTTCACTTTTCTGTTGGTTAATGTAGAACAATTATGTTTTGAATTGTTGAGCTTATGGCTTGTGAGAGCAAACGATAAAACATTTAACAGTATGAGCTTAAAATCTGTGCATGGATTGTATAGAAGGTTTTTACACTGTCAACCAATCAGAACTCGTATTATAGATGTTTTCAGGGCATTTATTGTAATATTTACCGAAATTATTACACATGGCATTTTGTGATTGGATAATTATACTGTGTTCTGTAGGAAAAGGGCTTCACTGATGTGTTATGATTAAATGTGGTCCTTTTTAGATAACAGTTGATCGGGGTTGAATATAGTGTTTAGAAATTTGTTACTCAGAAATCATATTTGAGATTATTTCAAGGTAGTTATAGTGAAAGTTAAGAATCTCATTTTGCATAGCAGTTTGAGATTAAATGACAATGTAAAATCTGTGTAATGTCACTGCAGAGACTTGGTGGATCACTATCATGATTAAATGTTCTACTTTTAATGTTTAGACATTTGTTAGTCAGGTTTCACTTCAGTCTACCTTCTCTTTGGAATAGGCTTTCCTTGATAATTTTATTTTCTAACTGAATTGTTCATAAAATCTCTATGTGGTAGGAATGGCATTTTCAAATGTGTTTGCTGCATCAAGCTTACGTTTAAGTGAGGGTTCAAATCTTCTCTTTCGCTCTTTCCCTGTGTTACCCCAGTTGCGCAAGTCTAAGATGGTTCCCAGAGCATCAAAGGATGTACCAACTAGCTTCCGGTACCCTCCAATGACCAAAAAACCGCAATGGTGGTGGAGATCATTAGCATGCCTCCCTTACCTTATGCCTCTCCATGAAACATGGATGTATGCTGAGACAGCATACAATCTTCACCCATTTTTGGAATGCTTAGAATTCTACACGTACCCTTTTCTTATGGCAATTGGGAGCCTGCCTAGCTGGTTTCTCATGGCATACTTTTTTGTTGCGTATCTTGGTATTGTGAGGAGAAAAGAATGGCCTCATTTCTTCAGATTTCATGTTGTGATGGGAATGTTGTTGGAGATTGCCCTGCAGGTTGTAGGAACTGTTAGCCGTTGGATGCCGCTATCATTCTACTGGGGTAAACTGGGAATGCATTTCTGGACTGGCGTATCATTTGCTTATCTCTTTACTGTTTTGGAGTGCATAAGGTGTGCTCTTGTTGGTATGTATGCTGACATTCCTTTCATCTGTGACGCAGCATATATCCAAATTCCTTATGATTAATAAGGAATATATGTAAAGAAGTTTACCTTTCTATTATATCACTTTTTGTTGTATCAGGGTTTTTCTTGACACAGAATTGAAGAACAATTAGTCTATTAGTGATTGCTTATGTGAAAAAAAAAAAAAATATGTATGAGATTTCCCCTACATATTTGGATTGACTTTATGTGTAGTCTCAGGGTTCCATCCCTCTCTTTTTCTCTCTCCGCTTTGACATTCTGTTGTGTCGTTTTCAATTACAAATGCACATTACCTTCTAGATAGCCCTTATGTAAGATAGCAATTTTAACCAGACACATGAACTTGTTTAGTCTACAAAATTACTCTGAAACCGGAGATTGTTATGACGGTATCAACTAAGGGTATTTAATTTCTATCTATTCATGGTGAGATTCAAGATTTTCCAGGTTTTGTTACTAAGTATCGTTTTACCTGCTTGAGCTTTTTTCTTTTTAGGGTTATGGTTGGCAGTGGTCAATTTGGGGAGAATTTTCGTTCGATTCCCTAGCAGTATTGAATATGAAGACTTTATTAGGGCCAGTATTAATGAAATTGAATGTATAAAACGTTTGATATTAAGTGTAATTTTGTTAATTTAATGCAAGTTTTTCTTATCACTTGTGGTCAAATTGAGTTAGGGGCAAAATTAATTTTATCTAATTATAACTAACCATATGTTTTTATTAAATCACGTGCGATAGTGTATACAATTTATAATGATACGAACATGGTAAATGCCATACAATCTTGCGTGGAAATCAATAGAAGCATGGTAATGAAAAAAGTTAGACATTGAGACTGATGCTTTTTAGATATTACATGTGTAATTTCTGAGTCTAATAGTTGTATCTACGGATAATCTTGTTTCTTAAGCGTGCAATTAGAAGGTTGATTTTAAATACTCATTATAAAAAAAATGTGTTGGGAGAAAAACTAGATTTTCAAAAGAATTTTAATACTTTTAGTCAAGGGATGTCTTGGGTTTTCTCCTAAAAGAAATTGTATTTGGTTTTGAATTTTAGGGAGAGATTTATTGAAATTTAAATTGTATAATAAAAAATTGTAGTATTTGTTAAAATAAATCAATTGCTAAAATAGAGTTCAACATCCAAATAATTAGTCTGTCACTTTAACCAAGTGATACTCAAATGTGCATTATAGAAGATGTACAAATCAAATAAGACAAATAAAATAGAGACTGAATTCATTAGTAAGAATTTGGAATTGTGTGACTTACACTTCTAAAATCTTTAGATGGAAATTTTGAGAGAATTTTTTTGGAAATATTTTATGATAAAAACATGTTGTTTAGGTAGAAAATTTCAAATTTGATTATTTAAAATTTTATGAGAATAAACTTAAAATTAAATAATTTAAATTTCATTTAAAAAATAGGAATTTTAGTTTTTTCACACCTTTCAGTTTTTGTATTTATGTTTATTCTCTTTCCATATTCTTATTTATTCGATTTTAGTTAGAAAATCAATTATTTGATATCGATTAGGTTGACGTTAAGATTAAAACATTATTGACTTGATTGAGATTAAGATGTTATTAATTTGTTGAGACTAAGACGATGCTGATTTAATCGAGATAGAAATGTTATCTTTTGAACATTATTTTTAATCTGATGTTGATTAGTTTTTCTAATCTAAAGTTGATCATATATGATGTTAGTTGGAATTTTCTTAATTAGCATTAACAATGATTGTAAACCAATATCAATTTTATTTTTTTGAATTTATATCAGTTGAAGTTATTTTCCATTGATATCAAAGTTCTTTTATTATCCGTGTTTATTAGATTTTTTTTTTCAATGTAAATCAAGATTATTTATTAATCAATATTGGCAAAAGTTTTTCGACCATGGATTATTTTTCATGATTGTCAATTATGACACTGTATCCATGTCAGTAAAAACTGGTGTATGTTTGTATTTTTCAATTGACCTTAATAAATATTATTTTGTTTGCATTGTTAAAAATACTTTTTATCAGTGTAAGTTGGGTTATGTTTTGGTCTATCTTAATCTGAGTCTCTTTAGTCTATATTGGTAAACCATTTACTAACTTATGTTGGTCATTATTGTCTCCCAAATAACATTTTTAAGAATTATTTTTGGGTCAATGTTTATAAAGATTGGTTTTTAGTTGATTTTTTTCCACAGTTAGTCAACTTTTGTCTTAAGGTCCATTAGGGAAACTGCCAACTATTCTTAAATTGTTTTTAGCTAATATCAATTTTGGTGATTTTTGTACTGAAATTTAGTAAAAAATAGTTGGTTAAAAAAACCTAATCAACCTTGATTGGTGTGAATTAAAATAATTGTGGTCAGTGTCAATTAGAATAACGTCAATCAATGTCAATGGAAAATTATTTTTGTCAATCTTAGATATAAAATTCCTAACTTTGACAATAAAATACCCATAAACCAGTTAAAAAAATTATCAGCTAATATTTTTAAATTACAATATATTCTATAATATTAAAATAAAGTTTTACATTGGAAGTAATTAAAATCCTTTAATAAAAAATAAAATCTAACAATTTTTAATAAAATTATTTAAATAAAATATATAAAATAAAATTCAAATTGAAAGTGTTTGAATTTGAATGTCTTCAAAATTACTAAATTGACTCCCCAATTACATAGACCTCGACGGAAATTATTCTTCTCTTGATTAAGGGAGTGAGGTTTTTGTTAAATTCATTCATTTCATGATGAATGAAAAGAGAATTATTAATATTTCGCATTCATCATTTGGCACATTTCAATAAAAAATAGAAACAATATTTTCTAGGATCTTAACAATAAGTATGAAAGAAAAACTCTAAAATAAATTATTCATTACATCTCGATTTTATCAAGAATATTTATGTTATTTGGTACACATTTTTTTTCTGTCACTTATGTAATCATATAAATTAAAAATTTTCATTTTTTCTCTTACTGAACAACTTAGAATAACACTTTCTTTGCTAAACAACCTACATTATCAACACTGCACTGTAATAAATTAAAAATAATAAATTGCAAGGACTAAAATATCACAGGGACTGATCTGCAAGAAACTCCCATAATTTTATTGCAGAAATGACAAACTGACTCATAATCCACGCCGTCCATTTTATCATCTTCGTTTCGTTCATAACAGCAGATACATACCCTACCAGGACACAGAACGACGACGTATTGGCTATCCACACTACTCCCAGTGGCATTCTCGTAAATCCATCCCTTAACTGCAACACAGCGTTCCGTTCCCCTTTGTTCCCCATCGATCATCATATTTGCACTCTTTAACTCTGCACTGCGAAGCAAACCTCGTCGCGTTCTGCTCTCTTTCTATCTTCGAGCTCGATCTATTGCTCTCTTCGAATTCGGCTTGATCTCCGACGAGTGCTCGCGATAAAAGCTTGCTAGCTTCTGCAATCTTCCGAAATGGTGAGCTTCCTCTCTTATCCCTTGCGAACGAACGGTTCACCGTTCTCAACAATCCTAGATCTGAAGCGGACTCGCTTCGATTTGATGTTTTCTTGTTACGCTCTCTCCTATTTGAATTTCAATTGCTTCTGTATCCGTGACTTCAAACGCGAGCCTCCTGATTTAGTTCTCGCGATTTCAGTTACTGCGGGATCTATTGTGGAATTGTGCATTGACTCCTTTTTGTTTGTGTCTTTGTTTTTTGCTTGCTTTTGCAGCCTCTCCGACTCGAAATTAAGGTACTCTTCGTTTTATCTTTTGTATTGAGGTTTATTCTCCGCGGAATGTTTGATAAGTTTGCTGGCGAGGTTTTCTGTGATTTAGACTTCTCTGCAACCGAGGTTAGCGGAGTGTATGAGTTTCCGACTGCTTAAACTTGTGTGTTTTCGTATATTTGAACAGCGAAAGCTCGCGCAAAGATCAGAGAGAGTGAAGTCTGTGGATCTACATCCTACAGAACCATGGTAATGCTATGTTCTTGGTTGTGTTTTTGCGATTTTACTGTGGAATTGTTTTAGGATATGTAGCTAAATTGGTAAATAGCATTGTAATCTGTTACTCATTACTCATTACTGGATTCGATTCCATTGTTTGGGATTTCTCAATCATGACCTTTACAAGGAATTAGGGATAGTTTGTGAGCATTTGTTATTAATGGCTGTTGCTGTTTTGTGGGAATACTGTTACTTTATTCATTTACCGTGGAGATTAGAAAGATAGGTAAATAGTGGATACTTGGATGTTTCACTGAATTGTGTGATGTTGCTATAATTAATACAGGATTCTAGCAAGTTTATACTCTGGAACTGTCTGTATCTGGAACTACCAATCTCAGGTTTGTCGATTTTTATATTTGGTTGTTATATTTTAATAAATGTATTTAGAAATGTAATGTTGAATTCGTGTATGTTGCATCTGAGTCAGACACGCCATCTTTCGCATGGTGCCTATGTATAGTGAGGTGCCAATCCATAAATAAAGGGCCTATTTATTATGTTTTCCTCAAAATTAAAAGCAGTTGCATGATTTATTTCTTTTGTTAAAAAACTACTTTATTATTATGTACTACCTGACAGCAATCTTCAAAAAATGTTGGTGTTCCACTAAAATATTAGGATTATATATCTTAAGCTACCATGCATGGGGGCCGCTTGGAACAGTTTTGAGCTTCTATAAGTTGCTTTTAGCTTATTATCATTACTTTTTTTGGAGAAGCTTCTTAAATTAAGTTTTTGACAGTTTGTTTCAAATAGTTTTATGGCCTAATTTATGACAAATTTTGTGCGATAAGAGCTTATTGAAAAGTGCTTTATTAAGGTATTTTACCCAAACACACCATAGAAAAATTAAACTTTAGCAGTTTAGCTTTCAAATCCCAACTAGGTTGAGTAGCTTCCACTTTAGCCTATTGTTTCCCTATCTGCACAAGGACATAGACATCCTCTGTAACAAGAAAAAAAAATAAAGACATGAATATGTTGTTCATTGAACCAATTGTTTGGTTGCGGCAAAATGATGAATACTCATTCAAAATGCTGATGAAATGCTAGTAGCTACTCCTATTTTACAGAATTGATAGTCAATATCCCATATATGGGAAGACTATTTTAGGTGGAATTCCTTCCTTTTGGATATTCTTGATGTCCTTTCACTCTTGTTAGTTGACCTGTCTGATGATGTGTGTGCTTTTGTAGATTTTTTATCACCATTATCTATGGGCTTTTTGCTCCTCCTCTTTACCAAAAAAAAATTATCATCAATGTTTTTGAAGAACTGTAGTATTTTATTTTATTTTTTTGTGAAATACTGGGGGGAAAACCCAAAAGAAGAAAAATGCTTTTGTACATTCTGTATGTTGTATTTTGTTTGTTTTCTACTAATATTGAATTAGACATCTCTTTCGTGCCTGTTCTATAATCACTTCATGGCCTCTCTGTAATCATTTATAATTTCAGAAGACTGAACATTTTACGTGCACTGTATTTATAGATTTATAGTTTCGTATTGAAAGACAGCCTCTAACACCAGTTCATATATTTGGAATTTTCGCCAGACTATTCAAATGAATATTCCTCATTAATTTCTTTGGCGATTTGTGTGTGCAATTAGTTTAACTTTTTATTATTTTATTTCAGACCATGGCCAAGTCTTTTGAGGTTACCGAGTTACCAGGTGTGTGAATGTTTTTAGCTTGTTTTATTGTTTGTATATCTTTTCTCTTGATTCATTTTATTTCAGTCTCTTTGTATATTTTGTGGGTCTCATATAAAAGCTTGATTTTGCAGTTAGGTCGGCTAAGTTTATTGCACGCAGACAATGGGTTGTGGCAGGGGCAGACGATATGTTTATTCGTGTATATAATTACAACACAATGGATAAAGTAAAAGTATTTGAGGCACATACAGATTACATTAGGTGTGTGGCAGTTCATCCTACCCTTCCTTATGTGTTGTCATCATCTGATGATATGCTCATAAAGCTTTGGGACTGGGAAAAGGGCTGGGTCTGTACCCAGATATTTGAGGGACATTCTCATTATGTCATGCAAGTGACATTTAATCCTAAAGACACAAACACCTTTGCCAGTGCATCTCTTGATCGCACCATAAAGGTATACATGTGTTCTTCTTGCTAGTTGTTTCGTGCATTTTCTTTGTTTATTTCCATACACCTTTGGTAAATATTAAAAATAATGCATTAATACTGTTATCTTCACTTGCAGATTTGGAATCTTGGCTCCCCTGACCCCAATTTTACATTAGATGCCCATCAAAAAGGAGTGAATTGTGTTGATTACTTTACTGGTGGTGACAAACCTTATCTAATTACTGGTTCTGATGATCACACTGCCAAGGTTTGTTTTCTATTTTCTGTTTTTTTTTTTTTTTTTTTTGTCTTTTTTTTATTTTTTTTTCCATTTTTTTTTTTTGGTTAGGATTTTTTTTTCCAATAAAACTTTTTTAAATGGTTAGGGATTTTTAAACAAAAAATTTTTTCAATACTTTAA
>Ga0099824_1002970_pt1 | contig 24846 bp, 20 predicted proteins | sample SiratrowhiteBW_FD_76837 | JGI IMG/M metagenome (GOLD analysis project Ga0099824, IMG submission 76837) | Root nodule microbial communities of legume samples collected from California, USA - Siratro white BW | ecosystem: Host-associated > Plants > Roots > Nodule | place: USA: California...
AAATTAGGATACATTCTGGGAAAATAAAACTTCCATCGAAGAGAAGCAAATGAAAGGCTTTCATAAAAATTCTTGTAGAATCGAGAATGAAGTTTTCATTATGTACATGTCAGATCATGAATTAGTAACTGCATCCAATCTCCAAAAAATCCCAATTGTTTCGAATTTTTTTTATCTTTTTGGATGTATGCTTCATTTCAATGAGAAGTAAATACTCATAGTGACTTGTAGCGTAACATAATGTATAATGTATGAATTGTAGATATTCATTTCTTGTATGCTTAGTATGATGTATAATTTTGTGACTTGTAAATGTAAATTATTTTCTTGTATTCTTATATAATGTATAGTTTTGAGATTAATTATGTAATCTGTCTGAGAATATGTGGCTTTGAGTACATGCATGTTATCGGCAGCAGCGAATAGTTGCTACATTTTTTTAAAAGAAAAATGAACCTATTAAGGCGGTTCCAGCTCCACAACCACCTTAATAGGTCATGTTTACACTATAAAAGTGTCATTTCTGCCCATTGCGAAGGATTTTTTACTACGTTTGCTAACGAACTGTCTTGGTATGTGACATATACAATGTGTATGACATACTTTCTACGACAGTAAAAACAATGACAGTTGCAAAGCTGCCTTCGTAGGCCCTCAAGAACCGCTATTGAATGGACTTTTTCCACTAGTGTGTCTGAAAGGTTAAAACAATGTTTTATTGCTTTTATTTGTTGTAAGGTTAATTCCTTAACTACTATGATTTAAAATATTGTGCTTTAGACATTATTATAGCCAAACTAGTTAATATCTATTTAGTAAAATTTTATTTTATTTTCCTATATATAGGTGAGAATTAAAGAGAAACATTTCTTTCAATTTTCATTATGATTGTTGTAATTACTAAAGCAATCAGATCAATTATTATTTTTTCAATATATCGCTATAAAAGATTTACCTATATCAATCAACCAAATTTGTTGAATAAACAGTATTACTTAATAAAAGAAATTATAATTTTAAATAGTATGAAATTTTTTATTTATTATTGATTCGTCAGATAATATATGTTGTAGGTGACAACAATAGTCCCATGACAGAGGTCAGGTGGACTTAGTCACAATCAAATTTTAGTAATTAGATTGTTATGCTTTTAAGTGAAAAGACTTGAGTATCAATTATAACTTTTGACATAAGTAAGCGTTTGATCTAATAATTGGTATAAGAACTAAGGTCTGGAGTTTGATTCCTAGTGAGTCAATTGTTCAAGGAGAGATTATTATATGTTATATATTTATCCTATAACATAAGCTAGGTGGCTGAGTCACAATCACAAAGCCCAGGTTTTTAATAAGACAATTATTCAAGAAAAGATTGTTACAAATAACATTAATTATTATGAAAAAGGTTAGATTAATCAAGTTATAATTAAATTATTATATTTGGATTATTCTATTCTTAAGTAGAAAAAGTTACACTATAACAAATTGTTTGTGTCCTAATTACTTGCATGTTGGACATGTTTATTTTTCATTATTAAGATAAGAGTCGTGATTTAAAGTTTATGTGATAGGTAATATAAGAACACAATATTTCAAACCCACACATTTTTCCTTTTTGTCTACCAACGTAAATTAATAGAAAAACTATTGCATATTGCATGCCATGTAACATTTTTTTGCCAGCACGATTTCGTGAGGCTGATCAGAACCAGCAGCTGCGCCGCGGTCTTCTCTAACGGTGAGTCTTCTCCGGCCTCCTCAAGATCTCCTCCAGGAGATAACAAGCTAACGCTACTTAGCTCGGCATCTCTTCCACTTTGTCAAAGACTTATAAAGACTCAAATCTTCCTGTATCTGTCAGATCTGGCCCTTCAAAACTAAATACTTGAAAGTTATTTGGTAAGGTAAAGGAGAAAAGTGATTAAACTTATGCGGAAAACCAAGAACGTTGCGACAAAGCATGCCCACATCTCGATCACTTGCAACAAATCTTTTGAAAAACAGTAGTTTTTACGTTCGACAAAGTGAAACATTCTTCTTCTTCTTGCTTGCTTAATTTTTTAATCTTGTATATATCCTGCAATAAAATAATGTAAAATAAAGATTCCTAATCGCCATCGTGCTCGTGCATCCGAGGGGAAAATAATTTCCTCGTGCATAAGTCAAATAATAACAAATTTTAATTTTATTAACAAATGAGATGTACTCTAGAAATTCAATAATTAAGAGGGTTAGAGAATTTCACAAGTTTTTTAAAAATTCAATATGTTAATTTTGAATTGTTTTTATTTTATTTTCAGAATATTTTGTTTGAATAATCAAATTTTATTTTTTAAGATATATTAAATGTCATCCATTGTACAAACTTATTTTAATATTTAATGATTCAAATACATTAGTCAGATATATTTTAAGTTAAGATTATTTTTCAACTACAGTTTGCTATGGTTTTTCGAGTTGATGTCAATAAGTTTCATTTTTATTAATATCAGTTAATACTGACTATAATTATTTTGATTTATATTTATTAAATTTTTTTTTTCAATTTTCAGTTAGTAAACCTTTTTTTATCGATTGTCGACTTGAAAATTGTTCTATCTCACATCAATAAAAACAATCAAAAGTGTTCTAAGTCGACGTTAAAGAATTTTGAAAAAAGAAGTAACACTAATATACATTGTTCATCAAAAATATTTTTTATAAACATTGATAAACAATAATTACAACAGACTTTAACTAAAATAATACGACGAAAATCATTGATTGAGAAAACTCTTAATATATTTGAATATAGGAAAGTCAAACCATTCAATATTTTAATTGTTTTCATTTCAAAGCATTTAGTTTTTTTAATATATTTTGTTTGAATAAGTTAATTTAAATTTACTAAATTTTATTTTTTTTAGATATATTATTTCAAATATAAAAAAACGATATTTAATAATTCAAAATGTCAAAATAGGTCACAAATTATGTTTGTTATTTAAGTTATTTTAAGAATTCATCCCATTCATTAATCGTAAGAAAGGTAGAAATTTGGAGATATTAGTTTAATTTGCTAAGAAAATTCATCCTACAAATCTATTTTTACATTGCATAAAGTGTTGAAATCTAAAAATGGGTTAAGAGAAAATATTTTTATAGGTTGGACAAAAGAAATTAGTTATAAATTGCCATTGCATGATTTAAAAATGGACTTGTGTTTATTCAACCAAGGTGAATCATTCTCAAAAATTTACTGAAATAAAATAATTGCAATTATTACTGAAAAAATATTACAAGCATTAGAAATATGAAAAAAAAATTTAAAAAAATGTCAGAAGTGAGATTTGAACCCACGCCCTCTTTCGAAGACCAGAACTTGAGTCTGGCGCCTTAGACCACTCGGCCACCCTGACACTTTTGCTAAGGTTTAAAATATATTATATAAATCAATCTGTATCCAAAGTAGACGTAATCAAAGAAGCAGTGTAATCAAATATTGATGCTTTAGTTTATGCTAATCATTTAACTTTAAATTTTATATTATTGCTACGTTTCAATTTTAAAAAATGTTGACTCATCTCACATTTTACTGCAATATTTTTGAGCATTGCTCTCTTATTCATAAATAATCACAATAGTTTAACAATACAAATTTACTTTTTTTCAAGTGTTTATAAAAAAATTGGAGCATTGTTTTAGAAAAAAAAAAATATGTTTCATCATTACATTCATTAAAAATGTTTTAAAGTTTTCGTATTAATTCTTTTAAGTAACATCTGAATGAAGATGGTTTATGTTTTCTTTTCAACAATTCTCTTTTTTTTTTTCAAAATTTTTATATTCATTTTTGTTTGAAAGCCATGAATAATAACAATAAAATACTTATAAAGCCGATAGTAAAGATTAGCAAAGATTTTGTTCAATACACTTATTAAAAGTGTTAATAAGAATATTTGTTGTAATTAGTTAATTATGGTAGAACTTTTCAAGAGGTTTTTGAAGGAGAACGTAGTTAAATTTGAGTAACCAATATAAAAGTTTTATTTGTGTTTCTATTGTATGTAGGCAATATATATTTGGTTTGAAAATTTATTGTGAAATACATTTTACAAAACCATTTTCATTAGTTAGATAATTACACATCAAACCATCTTGTAAAAGTTGTCTGTTTTTCAATGCTTTTGTAAAAAAATGTTTTTATCTCTATTCAACATCATCCTCTAGAGTTAACCTACATTTTTATTAATATTATATTTAATGTCCTGGGAGTAGTTCCTTGTAAGATTGTAATAGAGATCCTACAAAGTTGTGAAGAATAAAAGGACAAATTATCAATACACATGAATAGTTTGACTATTAGAAAACAATAACAATCATCCCATTGTGCAAATTATTTTGCCTAAGACAAATAGCTTTAAAATCTTTTAATAATTATCAATTAACTATTTGAGCTAAAAATCATATTCTTTATGAGCAAAATATAGATGTTCAGAGGTTGGTATTAATCAACTATTTATGATTGTCCCAACATCAACATCAACTGTAGCTAATGTTATTACATAATATTGATCAATCGAATAATCTCACTATAAAAAAAAGATATTGTAGATTCATGTTATTGAATGTTAAGTTTCAATAGAAAGTAAAGTTAAAAATACGATTTTTATTTCAAGAATAAATCTAATTTTAAATAAGTAAAAATTATCTATTAATTTCTAGAGAAGATGATTTTCTTTGTTCATATCTTTGGATATGACAATAAATAAATACATAAATTATGAGAATTTATTTATCAAAGTAACAAGAACAATTTTATATATTGCACTTAAAAAATCAACACTAGACAAAGACTTCATATATTTTTTCTTAATCAAAATATTTGAAAATAAGTTATAATCAATGTCATTTAAAGTAATATATTTATAAATTCACAATAACTATGTATTCCATACAATTTCTGGCATTAAATTATTTTTAGTTTGTCGTATTTTAAAGATTGTATTGGTTATATTTCTTAAATATATCTATCCTCGTATTCTTAATTATATTGATTTAATTAATTAATTAATTTATATTTCTATATTATATTATCTTTTTAATTTTAATTTATTTAAATAACTTTTCATACACAAACACGGTATAGTATAGTATATAAATAGTTGGCCTATGAACCATTATCTTTCATTTGCATACAGAGAAATATTTTTTATGTACTGTCTTTTGCTAATCTTCTGCATCCACCATACTACATGACAGTAAATAATGAAGGTACCTAACAGAAGAATTTAAAGCAATAAGAAAATTATCCAGATACACTTAAAATGGCGATTTATACTTCTATCTATACCTACAAACAAAAAAATAATATAAATTTATAAAATATATGATATAATAAATTGAGAAAGATAGAAAAAAAAGTAAATAAGTATGTTGTATGTATATCATTATCCATTTTTATAGTTGAAAAATAATATAGAAAGAAATAAAAATATTATAAGAATTATATATTTTGAAAAAAAAAAAAGAATGTCAGAAGTGGGATTTGAACCCACGCCCTCTCTCGAAGACCAGAACTTGAGTCTGGCGCCTTAGACCACTCGGCCATCCTGACACCTTTGTTAGGATTTAAATATGGTTTCTGGCATTTTAATACAAAAAAGAGTATGAATATGATTTGTTAATAAAATCACTTGTTTTATGTTTCAAAATCTATTTTAATTGACTCTATTTTAATTGACATGGTTTATTAATGACTTGATTAATTATTTTAATTCAAATTCAAAGTTTTAGAATGAATTACGTGGCACAATTTGGATGAGGTGGAAATTTAGTCAATTATATCTAATATTATTTTTAGATAATCTATATTTATATTTTTTATTAATGTAAAGAAAAATTAAATTAGGATAATTCATCAAGTGTTAAATCAAGTATTAAGCATTTTAAGGATTGGATGAATATTTTTATATTTAGATAAATATTCAAAGATAAAATATAAATAACAAAAATTAAGGAAAATTACACTTATTCTCCTTAAGTCATTTTAAACAATACCTAATTTTTTTTAAATTTTAAAATAAATGTTAGCTTTTCTTAATATTTTATTAAATAACAATCACATTCTATCATGTTAGAAAAATATGTCACTCAACCTAAATCTCCTATCTATTTTAGGATATTTATTATTTATCCTTGTATTTTTATTTTACATCTCACAAATATTTCGTTCTTTTAATTAAAAGTTTTTTTTTCTTAATTGTATAATCCAAAAATCTTTTAAAATTATACAATTAGAAATTTAAAAAATATATTGGATTATCCAATTTTGATAAGTAATTTATTGTTGAACACTTATTCGGATTGACTTTGATTTTCCTTTTAGTTAAGAGGAAATCGAGAAACTTAGCTATCTTTATTCCAAAAAGACATTTTTCAAGATTGAGCTTGAGATGATATTTACCTATTGTGTTGAAAAGTTGTTCTAGGTCAGAGTGATGCTTCATGGATTTCTATATATCACCACCATGTCATCCACATATGCTTATAAGTTTCTTTTTGCAAGAGGTTATTGGATTTTGTCCATGAGCCATTGATATCTAGCTATGCATTCTTCAGTCTGAATGACATCACCTTGTAATAATAATTGGTTGTCTCAATCATGAATGCAGTCATGTCTTCATCTAGGAGATGTATTCATATTTGATTATACCCTAAGAACGCATCTAAATAACTAAGTAGTTCGCATCTCAAAGCACTGTCCACCAGAGTATCTATATTCTGTAAAGGACATGAGTATTTCAGGAAGACATTATTCAAATCGGTAAAGTCAAGGCATATTCTTCACTTTCTATTGGTCTTCTTTACCATTATCACGTTAGCCAACCATTTCAAGTATTGTATTTCTCGAATATGATTAGCCTTAATCAACTTTTGAGACCCCTCTTTCACAGCCTTTATGTTCTCCTCGTTGACCTTTCGCCTTCTTTGCTTAACTGATTTGACACTCGTGTCAAATGCCAAACGGTGGCACAGAAATCCGAATCGATGTTCGACATGTCTGACGACATCCAAGCAAAAGCATCGATGTTCCTTTGTAGGACTGAGAGTAAATCTTCTTGTTCCTTTTCCTCTAGTTATGCTCTAATTTTTAATATTCTCCCTTCTGGTAGTTGTACTTCTTTGATTCCCCCGATAGGTTTTGACCCATATTTCTTGTATGATGGCTGTTTTTAAGTTGTTGATATCTCTTACCGACAGGAAAACATAAGGTCCCTTACTGTTGCGGAGACTATTCTCATAACACTTTCAAACCACCCTTTGATCCACTTTCATCGTGACCACCATCTGTCTCTATTCGAGAACCTCATTTTCATATGCGACAATGATATAACCACCCCTAGCCAATTTAGATAGGGTCAGTCTAAAAGAAGATTATAAGAGGAAGGTGCACTCACCACCATGTATTTGATCATGACTGTTCAGGCTAGGGTCTCGTTAGTGAACATTATCCTCAACTCCATGTAGCCTCTGACTTCAACATGCTGGTCATAAAATACTAGTAGACTCCGTCAAACCTTCGTAGTTGCTCGCTCGGTATCTCCACTCGTATCCCAAAACATGACATTCGTAGAGCTCCCCTGATCGATCAACACTCTATGGACATTTCTTCCCATCAGTACTACCAAGAGTAATATAGGATCGTCCTTGTGTGGTACCACATCGACCAACTCTGTTGTCGAAAACGTTATATCAAGTACCCCTGGCGATGGTGGTCCCTTTAACACAGTTAATACTGCTCAATAATATCTTTTTTTCCTTCCCGACCTAATCGCTCATCCACTAGCGAAACCTTCAGCTATAGTATTGAGGTCTCTAATAGTGGGTCGTTCATGCTGCTCATCTTTGGCATTATTCTGAGTTGCAGTCTTTCAAACTCTTTGGGATGGTTTTAAGTACTTATTCAGTCCTCTTTCCTAGACAGGGTGTGACAATTATCAATATCATACCCCTTAGCCTGATGAAAGTCACACCACGCATTGATGTGATAACCGAGTATCTTGTTAGTAAGAATAGGAAATATTAGTTTGTTGGCCACCTGTTGATCCTTGAGAAGTGCTCTCTTGGTCATAGTGAATTTTGGACATGAATTTTTTGTTTTTCTTGTTAGTCGTGCTTCTTCCCTGCTTGGTGTTTGGGCTATGTAAGGTACATAGTCGTGCTTGTCCTTTCGAAACATCGTTCAGGCTCCGTTCACCTCAGGATATCTTCTTTGGCGTGGTGTTGATACTTATTGAGGGAATGTCGTTCTTCTACTATCTTTCGCTTCATTACTTCTTCTGCCTCAATATAAGTAGTTGCTCGTTGGTATACCTCGATCATGGTCTCGGCTTTGCCTCGGAGAAAAGACTCACTAAAAGGGTTTGCTCGGAGCCTTTCCACGAAAGTATCGATGGTCATTTCTTTATTTGGGGATTCTATCTTCACCATAATATCACAAAATCGGTTGAGATAATCTCAAAGTGGTTCACCCTCCTGCTGACGTATATGAAACAAGTCTGTCAACTTTGGGGTTTTTACCTAGTTAGCCACAAATTATTGAAGGAAGAATTGTGAAAAGGTGTGAGCTGAATTTATAGTGCTGTTCGAAATCCCACTGAACCATTGCAAAGTGGTTCCTTTGAAAGTGTCTACAAACATTTTGCATTGAACAAGCATCAGAAACCCTTGAGATAAGCATTTGGGCTCTGAAAGCTTTGAGATGTGCCTCAGGATCACCTAATCCCAAATAAGGGACCATCTTCAGGACTATGTAATATGAGGGCACTTGCTCCATCATGATTGCCTGAGTAAAAGGCTGAGGTCAACAAGAGTTCAGGATGTCCTAAGGCTCTGTGTAGAGTTTGCAATTCGCCCTCTCAAAGCTTGTTGTAGTTCCTCATTTGCCTTCTGCAATTCTTCATAAATTTTTAGGGCTTCTTCCATTTGGTGTCGCCTCATCCACCTCTTCCCTCAACAACTCTTGCTCAACTTGGGCCTCTTCTCTCTGTTACCCCTATCAACCCTCTACTCTTCTGACTGCTTTCTAAATTCCTTATTGTTACGTTGTAATTCGTTCATTGTATCGAGGATTTGCTGGAGAGTTGGTGAATCACCGTTTCCTCCACTGGTGTGGGCTGTCTATGGTTTCTCATATTTTTATTTTTAAAAACAAGGATTTCTCTCTAATTTCGTATAGTGGGAGTAGGAAAATTTTACCAAATCCCACAATTAGGTGCCAATTTGTTCTAGTCGATGAAGTTTTTGGTCGCTCTTATCTAACCCAAATAGAAGTTGTCCCCCCTTCCTTCAAAACTTCCTTATTTATCATTTCACTGTTTCTCTTTGGTCATATTCCAGTATTAGATATTAACCAATTGTTGTTCCAACCGATATTCCAGTATAAAACATTACCAATTTATTATTTTAACATATACGTAATATTCAAATATTAGTTACTGAGATCATTCAGTTTTTATTAGGGTTGTTCCACTAGTGAAATTGTTTAACTCACAATTTTTGGGTGATGGGTTAGTTATCTAGACACATGATTGTGGGCCTATATCACTCAGTCTTGGCCAATAAGAGGATCACCCTTCACACCCCTTTTTTTACTAGCCCTACTCTTGGCCCTAAAATACTCTTCTTGGCCCAGACAGGGACAAAAAGTAATTTCACAATTCATCCTTCACCACCTATTATTGATATCCCTCGTAATGTAAAATGACAATTATCTTTCCTACTTCCACTGTCAAAAAGTTTTAAATCCTTTTCATATCATCTATGTTTTCCTCCTCTCTCACAATCTAATTATATGTAAGTCTTCCTTCCTTGTTGCTCATTTGATATATCCAACCTTATTATAACAATAATAAAACCAAACTCATGCAACCTTTCTTGCCCACTTTAAGAGGTCTCTCCAAGTAGTAAATACCCACCAGAACTTATGACAACTTCATATTTCATTTACCAAATATGCTTAATAGATAAATTCTATGTAAATACTAACATGAGAGTAACTCTCATCTCATCTATTATGAATGCACATAAGCACATTCGTGTATTGTACATTCATTATCTAATGCATTACAAGATATAGAATAGTCTATATCACCATCATCTAAATCTTCACATACGTCAACCTCATATAGCATCCCTAATTAAAACCCTTGATCCATACTATTTTTACAAACAATTAATTTGTATTCCAAAAGAAAAACAACTTAAAATGTTCTGGAAAGTATTTAGAGTTTAGAACTTAAACCTTAAACCAGAAGAGTAATTATAAATTTCAAAAGTATAATTCCAAAATTGTAAATTTCTATTATGAAATGTTGTTTCGTAAAATTAAAATTACAATATTAAAATTACATTTTTAGAGTTTACAATTACTGTTTTGGATTTCTCTTTTTATAAAACAAAATTTCTCTTCAAGAATACATTTTTTGAATCATATTCCACTATAACCTTTCATATCAATGCTTCTAGAAATCTACTCGGTGCATAATTCTAGAACACTTCTGTATTACTTCTTAGATGCACTTTCCAGTATTTATTCAATAGTTTTCTAGAAAATTAGTTCCAAAATATAATGCAACCTTCCAGAGTGTCTTATCCATAACATCCCCATAAATTCTATTCCAGAAGCCATTGCGTGTTCCAAACATGTGTTGGATTAAGTGTTCGAGAAGCATGATTCTAGACCCAAAATCTGGTAAGCTCATTTTCACCGTTTCAACTACCAATACTAAAAAAAATACAACTCTTCCATATTTGAAATCAGAACCCTTACTATTAAACAACACTATTAGCTCACTTGTAGAAAATATATGGAGACTATGATAATTTTTCATTGATCAGAGAAGAATCTTATACAAAATTAGAGAAACAAACTTTTCCTAAAAATATGGAAAAAACTGTTATTCAGTTTTAAAACAGAAATATAACAAAATTCTACAACAGAAAAAATAACAAAGTTTTGTAATAGAAAGAAACAAAGTTCTACAACAAAAAATATTTGAATAATTATTTGGTAACAACTTCATGCCACATCATCAAAAGATGCAATCTTCAACACTCCTCCTTATATCTTTTGATGAAAACTCCAATATTCTCTCTCAAGTCTTCAAATATACCTTTTGGAAGAGCTTTAGTTAAAATATTAGCTAATTGATCATGATCTTCTGAATCTTCTTCTAATGACTTTGATCTGCTTCTTCAATCATTAATGTTATAATCATAATCAGACGACCTCAGCTCCACATTATGTGATCGCTTTTGATGTTTATGGTGCCTTCTATGACCTTTCTTACGGAGACCATCGTCACTTTTATCACTTGACAAATCAAATTCACTAGATTTTGATCGTTGATGACGTTTGTTGTGTTTTCCATGATTTCTTTTTCGAACCAGACCTTTGTCTGAATTATTGGAATCTGATCTTAAATCTCGATCTCTCAACCTTTTGCTTTGCTTATTCTTTCTTCTCCTTTCCTCCTCAAAGTTATTCTCAGAGTCATCACTACTAAAATCACTAGACTTTGAGGACCATTTCTTTGTTTTTCGTTTGGAACCTTTTTCTTTCCTTTTCTCATGGTCACTAGAGTCATAGTGAGAATTCTTTCTGTGCTTCCTATGAGATCTTTTACTTGTCTTCCTACTCTCATCACCACTGTCATTATCGGAAACTTTTTTCTAAGCTTTGCAACCTTCAGTTTTCTCTATTTAGCTTCAGCAACAACTTCCAGCTTCTACTCCCATTTTAAAGGGGCTTCCTTTCTCTCCATAATCTTCTTCTTCTCTACTTTCTCAATTGTTTTTGCTTTCTCCTAATTCCCAACTTCAGTCGTAAAGGAGTAGGCTAAGTTTGTTTGTATGTTTGTCGAGAAACTTTTGCCCTTCATTTTTTATTAACATCAATTTAATGCCAGTTGTATCAAAGACTTCACAAGTTTTATCTTTGAACACAACAGTATAATCTTTCCGTAAAAGTTGCCCAACACTTAGCAGATTTTGATCAATTTCAGGGACAAATAGAACATCAGAGATTATTTTTTTATCTGAGCCAGAATCAATGACATATCACCTATGCCTTTGACCTCATATAGTCTTCATTCCCAATTTTGACTTTCAAAAAGTGGGTTATGTCTAACTTTACAAACATGCCTTTATCATGAGTCATGTGATGAGTGCATCCACTATCAATCAACCATGTTTCACTAGTGATGTCACTAGCAAAACAAGTCGTCACAAAAAGATACTCCTCCTTCTCATCATCGGTCTTTTGAGCAATTTGTGCCCCTTGTTGTTTTCTTTTGCATACCTTCTCAACATGACCCTTTTGATTGTAGGACCTACACACTACATTGGGTCTCCACCAACATCTCCAATGTGGATGAGAAGTTTTTTGCAGTGTTGACATGCTGAGTACTTCTCCTTCTCGTTATTGCCATCCTCATAACTTTTCTTCTCATTTTTCCAGCCTTTCTTCTTTGCTTTGTAACTTGTCTGTGACTTTGCTAGAAAAGCTCCTTCAGTACTCGACTCTTGTCTCAACATCCTTCTCTGCTCTTGGGTTTGTAGAGAGTTCATCAACTCGGTTAGTGAAATCTTTGTGAAATCTCCTGAATCTTCGAGTGATGAGATCTTTGCTTCAAACCTCTTTGGGAGACTCACCAACACTTTTTCTACGATCCTTCTATCAGGTAAATCTTCACGTAATAGTCGAATTTTGTTGACTACTACCAAGAGCCTATAAAAATATTCTTTGATCGTCTCAACCTCCTTCATTCTCAACATCTTAAATTCTCTTCTAAGATTGAGAATTTGCATTTGTTGAGTTCTTTCATTCCCTTGAAATGCCTCTTGGAGAGTGTTTCATGCTTCTTTAGCTGTTTCACAGGCCATAATTCTAGTGAATACAACATCAAAAATAGAAGAGTGAATACAGGTCTTGGCCTTCGATCTTCTTATTACTTCATCATTATTTCTGATTTGAGCTATAATTGGATCTTCTTGTAGCGGCTGGATTTCAGACATCACAACATCTCACAAACCACTCGCTTCTAGATAAGACTTCATTTGGACAGACAATATTTGATAGTTTTCTCCAGAGAAAATTGGAGGTGCTGCCATGGGTGAAGATTTTGTTTTTCTCAAAAGGTTTCTCACTGGTTTCCCTCAGTTGTTTTTTTTTTCTTGTTATCTCACACACATACCCTTAAAAACTAATAGCTCTGATACCAATTGTAAAAATATAAACATAAAAATAACAAAATTGTAAAAAAAAAAAAATAACAAAATTTTGTAACATAAAGAAACAATGTTCTGCAACAAAAAATATTTAAATAATTATTTAGTAATAGCTTCATACCACATCATCAAAAGATGGAATCTTAAACATCACCACAAATCGCCGGAAGAGCGAGCAATACCAATCGTGCCTTTCAAACAAAACTTTCAAGGACAGAACTGGCATTTCAGAAATTGGGGAGTGCAGGTAGAAATTGAGGGAGTGCAGGAAGAAAAATCCGAACCAATATCCGATTGTTCGACCTAGCCCAGCAAGCAATCAGACCAATGAAAACCCAATAATTCAGCAATCCGTTATCCCGCTTCAACTTCCTCGCTCACTTCCGAATCAAAATTTCATAACACTACAAAAAAGGCTAAAAAGCAAACCTTGAAAAATATTCAAATCCCTTCATCTTCATCATTTTGCTTCTCTTCAGATCTCATAAAAACACCTCACAAACACTGTAAAACACGCGCTCTCTCTTTCGCTTCTGATTTCTTCTTTTTTTCTTTTCATTCTCACATTCTTTCTTCAGTACGCGTTAATAGGGTTTCCGATTTCCCATTATTTTTTTTTCTTTATATTTACAAAAAGTTCAAATTCGGTGTTTGAATTGAGAAGGGGTTTTCGACGATTCCGATGTCGGCTTCCACGGTGTCCATCACGGCCGCAAACCCGGGGGCTCGTCGGAGGCCGGTGCTCCCGGCCGAGAAGAAAACTGCCACCAACATCGAGCTCCTCGCCAACGACGTCGCCGCCTCACCCGCCGTGGCGACTTCCGGCGAAGGCGGCGCGGGCGCCGGGCGCGACCTCAGCCACCACTCCATTCGCGGCGAGGCGCTCCTTGACCGGATCCCTCGGGAATTGACTCCGGCGAAGAAGGTCGTCGGGACAGGTGGGAACTCCGCTACGGTTCCACCGCGGCGGGTGAGGAAGTCCGCCGTGAAGGCAGAGAAGCCGCGGTGGCTAACGGTGGTGAGCATTTTCGGGAAGAATTTAGTGCTGTTGGTGGTGCTTGCGGGGTTGGTTCAGTTGATCCGGCGGATGGCGTTGAAATCCGGCGACGGAGATGCTACTGGGTACGGCGGTTTGTCGGAGTTCGAGGGAAGGATCTCGGATGTGGAGGGACTCTTGAAGAAGACGGCTAAGATGATTCAGATGCAAGTTGATGTTGTGGATAAGAAGCTTGAAGATGAGGTTAGAGGGTTAAGGAAGGAATTGAATGAGAAAATTGAGGAGAAAGGGGTGATTTTGGAAAGTGGGTTGAAGAAATTGGAGGCAAGGAGTGAGGAATTGGAGAGGTATTTCATCGAGTTAAAAGGGGAGGATTGGTTGTCAAAGGAAGAGTTTGAGAAATTTGTTGAGGAAGTGAGGAGTGTGAAGGGGAGTGGGTACCAGGGTGGTGGTTTGGATGAAATAAGAGATTTTGCAAGAGGAGTGATTGAGAAGGAGATTGAGAAATTTGCTGCTGATGGGCTTGGGAGAGTGGATTATGCTCTTGCCACCGGCGGCGGTGCGGTGGTGAAGCATTCGGAGGTGTATGATATGGGGAAGGGAAATTGGTTCAAGTCTGTTAGAAATGGTGTCCACCCCAGTGCAGAGAAGATGTTGAAACCGAGCTTTGGCGAGCCTGGGCAATGTTTCCCCTTGAAGGATAGTAAAGGGTTTGTTCAGATTAGGTTGCGCACTGCCATCATTCCTGAGGCTGTCACCTTGGAACATGTAGCAAAGGTGATGTATTTTTCATCCTAAATCCAAACCTTGTTGTGTGCATGCTATGTTGTAGAATGTGTTTTTGTACTGTTACTTAAATTTATGTAAATATTAGAGTAGATGAGATGTTTGATGTCGAAATTTAAGTGTGCAAATATATTATGCATATCTCATGTTGATGTACTTTGTCCTCTTTATGCTTGTGGCTACTCACTTTGTGAATTTTCAATTGGATGATGTGCCATGCATTAAGTTTATTGATCCCCTAATGCATCATATGGATGTAAGTTTTTTGTTGAGAAGTTTTGGCCTCTGGGTGACTTGTTTGTAAAAGATACCATAATAACTATTTTGATATGGCTTTATTGATGAAACCCATAATATCAATATGTATGTTGTGTTCTTTTGCTTAATGAATTAGTGACAGTTGGATGTTCTGATGATCTGTGCTGCTAGAAGTTGTTAGGAGGGGTTTTACCTTGCTTGGATGGGGTCATTAGGGCTGAATTTCATTGAATTATTGTGAAAGATATCATGATTTGATTCATAGAGATGCCAAGATGGCTGTTTATAGGTTTCTTATCATATGTATATCTGTTATTTGTATGGCATGGATGAATATAAAATTATGGCGTATTTTCTAATTTTGGTGGTTGCTTTGCTTGCATTTTTGCATGTTTTCATCTAACCTGCATATTTTTTGTTGCATCTAATTTCTTATCTGCTAGTATTTAGTTTGCTAGTCTATTAAGAGGATAAATTTCTGATGGGAATATGTTTGATGGGAGTTTAAAGATGACTATGTATATTGTCTTTTTACATGGATATATGTTGCATTTGTTTAAAGTACTTTCTCTTGTCTATATCCAAGAAATTTCTGAAGTTGATTCATTTTCTTAGAGGATTACATCAGATCAAACAATCTCCTATATATTTTGTGGTCCAAATTAGTGTTTTAAGATTGATTATTAGATGCTATTATAGGATACCTTGTAACTTCTTAAGTGAATTGATAGGACCAAAAGTGAATACAATAGCACTAATAGAGTTGAGAAACTTACTTGATGTTTTACTTGTAACTTTATTTGCTGTTTTTATCTTCTGTTTTCACTTTTTAGTTATATAAATGTCATTTTCTTTTGAATTTATTTCCTGTGTCTAAATATTTGTGTAAAGAAAACAAATAAATGGTTTTCAATGTTTCCTGTACAAATATTTAAACTTGTCATTTCTTCTGTTGTTTATGATGGATGTTCTTGTATCCATACATACTTTTATCTTCATGTCACTGCTACACTGAATCCATTCTTTTTATATGTTTAAAGTTTAGTACTGATAATTTTGTTGTCCAACAGAGCGTTGCATATGACAGATCAAGTGCCCCTAAAGACTGTAGGGTCTCTGGTTGGCTGCAGGGCCTTGATTCTGCAATTGACATTGAAAAGATGTATCTTCTATCAGAATTTACTTATGACCTTGAGAAGAGCAATGCGCAAACATTCAACGTGCTGAATTCAGCTGCTATTGGTCTCATCAACACAGTACGACTCGATTTTACATCCAACCATGGAAGCCCTTCACACACATGTATATATCGGTTTAGAGTTCATGGTCGTGAACCTGACTCGGTTTCTATGATGGCAGTGGAGTCATAATCCAGTGTTTTGCTTTGAGTTTTGTCAGTTTCTATGTAATTGTTCAGTGTATTTTGTTTAGATGTAGAATAGGAAATCATGGGACTCCTTAATTGCTAGATGCAGTCATTTTTAACTTCCTATTGATGCCTCAAATGGATGTTGTATCTACTGTATTATTCTGAGATAGGCAATTGCTAGATCTTGCTTCTTGCAAAGCAATTTTTTTTTGTTCTTGCAAATCATTTTTGGTTTCCTCTTGTTTAGAAGCTTTAGTTCTGTGTTTGTTTTCATTATTTTACCCTTGAAAGTACATCTTATAGACACTTAATTATAATTAGACATTTCAATAATTTCATGACATCATTAATCATATATTAATTATTGTCCATTATTATGTTCATTTATCCTCAGCTACTTTTGATACAATTAATTGTTTATGTATGAATACATAATTGTCAATGTCATGGAAATTTTCATTGTATTAATAGACAGTTAATAGGATGACTTTTTTTTACCATTATTATTATTAAAACTTATCTGATCATATTTTCTATTTCTGTGTTCATATTTATCTTGATCATTAATTTTATAATCATTATAACAGCATCATCTCTATAAGAACAAGTAATATTATATTATCATCCTCATTAATGATATTATTACTATTATATTTAATGTCATTAACGTTATCATTATTAATATTTTTATAATAACTATTATCATTTTTATTTTTATTATCTTGTTATTATAATTATTTTTTTTCCATCTTTGTTTCTGTCATTGTAATCAGCGATATCACAACTTATTATCATATGATTTTTATCATAATACACATAAAATATTGGATCAAATTAATATTTTCCTTTTATTTTATTAGGTACAGTGCTATCCTATCATTATGATAATTAAATAAGTCCTTTATTTTTATGTATTCTTGTTTATTTATTTCAAGATTCACCGTAGGCATAGAAATATAAAATGCATGAAGTTTTTTTTTCACAAAAATGTCCAATATTTTGTTTATGGTCCATGAGGTTAATAATTGAATCATGATGTTTATTCTTTATCTCCTTTTTTTGTTTTCGTATTTTTTATTTTATTTTCTTCCACGCATATGCATGATAGATCTTGCATTTGGTCCAATAGATCTATACACATAGATTTGGGCTTATAAGCCTAACTAGGTCAATAAAAATATAAAAAATGTTGTAATTTTTTAATATTTATGTTCAATTTCAATAAAAATATAGAGTGACTAGTTAAATTTAATAGACTCTTATTGAAGACCTAATTTCATTTTCTTAAATATGTCTTTTACTAAATGTTACTTTTAGTTTTCTTTTGCTTGTTTACATTTTGGTACATTAAAGTTTAAAAAGATCAATTTGGTGCTTTATTTTTAAATTTGTTATTTTAATCTATTTTTTACCTAAAACGTTAATGAATTGATTAAAATGTCCACTATCCTATTCAATACTTTAGATAAAAAGGACCAAAACAACATTTTGCAAAAACCTAAAATGCATGAAATGAACATTTTAAAAATATAGAGTATTATATTTAATACTCATGTCAATCAACTATATTAACGTTTTGAACATTTTTGTTAAATATGATTAGAATGAATATTTTCAAAACATAAAATATTAAATAATTGTAATGAAATTAATATTAAAATATAAAACAATAATAAAATTATCAATGTTAAAATTGATTAAATTAATATTAAAAATATTTAAAATGATTAAAATCAATATTAACAAATTAATAATTAAATTTAATGTTAAAAATTGATTAAAATTAATATTAAAAATATTAAATAAAATTATTAATATAAAGAATTTTTTTTTATATCAGATTATTTTTAAAAATTATTTGACATATTCTTTTTTAAACATATTAATATAAAAAATATAAAATTCTACCAAATCAATTACCCTGTTTGCTTAATCTAAATAACTACATTTTTTTTGTTTTCTTTTTCTTTTTCACTCCATAATCAAAACAAAACAATGTTATCTTGCAAAATTCATTATCCTTATAGGGAATAATGATTTTAAAGTTTATAAATAGAATTTTGAAATCAGTAGTTTAGAGGTCTACTTTCTTTAACAGTGTCATACACAGTAACTTTGTTACAACAATTATAAATTAAAACTTTTGAACTACAGTAACACAGTTGTGGCACACAGATTTTTCTATTGATAACCTACAAAACTCTAATCAGCAAATTAAAATTCAAAGAGGTTTTAAACAACAGCTAGAGAACATAGTACTTCAACTTGTACCTGCATTATATATATTTATATTTGCATGTTCCATTAGTCTCAGTTAGTTCTCTTTTGTTCGTTTATTTATTGACAATATATATGCTGATCACGTGTAGTCTCATTCACGAATGTCCATTTCATATTTTGGGACCAGATATGAACTATCATCGTAGTTATATAATTGAGGTCTTTTTATTCTGTGGCTGAAAAGCTAGGCCAGCTGTTTTAAAATATGAACATTATGACAGAAAAAAAAATAAAGGAAAATTATTTTTCTATATACAAATAATATATATATATATATATATATATATATATTTATTGGAGTATACGTGGTTTTCTAACTCAAAACATTATTAAATTATTAAAAAGAAATCTATATTATGAGTGATAAAGGATCTATATTTCGTACTTTTCTTAACCATTATACTGTGATTCAGAGTATGTATCCAATTTATTTATGTGTTTCCTCTTCAATAATTTTAGTATTTTCTATATTATTACTGTATATGTAATTTTAGTATTTTATTATTGTATATGTTGAAATGACATGGTTTCTTTCCTTGACTTGTATCTAATTCCATGGGTTTTCTTCGTATGTATATTTGATGTAGCTACTGTTGTATGTGTACGTGAATATATGTCTTATTTCTCCTAGTTGCAACTAGTCAAATTTTTAATACTTATTCTAGTCAAATCTTATTTAGTTCAATCTCTCATTGCCCATTTCAGTCCCTGTATAATTTTCATCTTAGTAAATGGTTAGTCATCAAGATATAAAACAGTAACTATTAAAAATATATTTTAAGTCTAACTTAACCTTATAAAATTAGCTTATAAGATAAGGTTCACACTTGTATTCCATTAACATTAAACATTTAAAGATGTTCAATTCCCGGACAAAACAACTAAAAAATGTTTAGCTTTTCACAAGAGAGCCCATTCTAGGCCTTCCATACCTCCTAAAAGCTTTATATGTGATTATCCTGGATGTGACAAAGCTTTTGATAACAAACAATAGTTAAATGGACATATGCATGCATGTGTAGTCATGCTGGTAGTAGCAATCAATAATCTGATGCTGCTCATGATTTTCATCTTACCAACCATCTAATTATTGATTTCTTATGTTATTTCATTATTTTCATGAATCATTTATGTATTTTTATTTTTATCTTTTATAACATTAGGAGTCTCAACATGAGGGGTGTGTGTTGGAGATCCCACATCGATTAGAGATGAAACCTTTCAATAGTTTATAAGTAGATGCAAATCTCACCTTATAAGCCAGTTTTGTAAGGTTGAGTTAGGATTACACTCATTTCCTAATATGGTATCAGAGCCTATGCTAGAAAAATTTTATTGGCCTCCCGGGCCACCTCCTACAAATATCTAGCCCCCACGCACGAGTTAAGCAGTCTAGGCGTGTTGGGGGGGAGGGGAGTGTTGGAGATCCTATATCGACTAGAGATAAGACCAATTCATTGGAGATCCTACATCGACTAGAGATAAAACCAATTCATGGTATATAAGTGGGGCAATCCTCACTTTACAAGCCGGTTCTGTAAGGGGGGGGAGGGGAGTGTTGGAGATCCTACATCGATTAGAGATAAGACCATTCATGGTATATAAGCCGGTTCTGTAAGATTGAGTTAGGCTTAAAGTCTACTTCTTAATAGTAACATCCCTATGTCAATATGATTTATGTTTGCACTTAGTCCAGTTACCCTACTCAAATGGGTTTAAGAATAAGTGTGTACATCACTTGCCTTCAATCATTTCCATTACATAGTTGCCCTACTCAAATGCGTTTAAGAACCAGTCCGAGTAAGAGAATTGTACATGTGGGTTTAAATTTTAACCATGCTCATTCCTTAATTTGTGCCACACATAAAATCTATTTAGCATCAACCTTGCCATATCTAAAGATTATTAGATTTCTTTGATTCCATATTGTCCATATAATAATGACCCATGTTCATTTCCATATTAGTTCCTTTTCTACTGTATCTTGTGGATATTGAAATTTATTAAAATAAACTTTTCGCCTTATTAAGCATTACATTACTTTTTCCCAACCACCTATCACATATATACCACACTATTTTACTTTGAAAGAATATGTGAGTATTTGGTTTTCATGATCCCTACACATCTGACATTCATTATCTCCTTGACCTACACCCCTCTTAACTAGGTTATCCTTTATAGCCACCCTATTAATTAGTGCACACTAAGCAAAATGTTGTGTACTAGGGTTACCATTAGTTTTCCCCAACAAAGCCAGTGTGTCATCCCTCTCCCTATCTCCTACAAGCCTATTTTCTAACCATTCATACGGTAATTTAACAGAATATGCACCACTATTGTATGCTTTTCATTCTCATTTTTCTTCACTCTCTTATTGTAAATTTCTCTCCTGAATTTCCTCCATCAAAGTTTGTGATTGGATTTTCTCCCATTTGAACTACTATCTTCTTCACTCAATGTGTCATTTCCATTGGTCATTATTTTATTAACCCACCTCACCAACCTTGACAAATTTATTAGTTGCATTACTATAAATTCTTAGGAACATTTGCATTACTGACTCGTCACCTGTTCATCTATCATTTAAAGTATACTTGTGTCTCGTTTCCTACCGCCCGATGTGTTGTGTCGTTAAACCAGTCATTGTCCATTACTGGTCTGTAACCTGTTTTTTATATTTTTTCCCCTTTCATTCATGTTTTTCCAATTACCATATTTTGATTCAATGTCTTGATTTCATAAACCTTTTATTTTAGTCGACAATTTCTATTTTCACTTAACTAACAAAGCTATATTGAACCATTTTATAAGTTTTTTTTTTATTCCCAATCCTCTATTTTCTTTAATTATACGTATATCTTTCCACTCAAATCACACTGTCTTCCTAGTATCGACGTCCTGTCCTTATAGAAAACTAAATTGAATTTTCCTCATAGAAAACTAAATTGAATTTTCCTAATTTGGTTTCTCACATTTGATAGCATTTTATAAAAGGATAAGTAAAACAAAGGTAGGATAGTCAACATGTCCTTAATCATACATACCCTCCCTGTAAAGGATAAGTTTTCCTTTTCCATTTTGACAATTTCTTCCTAATCTTATCCATTGCAGATGCCAAAGTGTAACCTTTTTTGGGTTCCCTCCTACCCATAGTCATAAATATTTGAATGGTATTAACATAGTGGTGCAATTTAGTGCAATAGATAATCTTTGGAGGTTTACTTCATCTAGGCATATTCTTCCTATATTTGTTTTGTATAAGTTAACCCTTAGTTTGGATGCCAATTGAAAACATTTAAGCATAGTTTTATAAGTTATAACATTTTTCCATATCTGTCTTGTCTTACTACCCCTGTTGGCGATTATGACCTTTGGTATTGTTGGGAGAATCCAAGGGGGCAAAATCGGAAAGATCTCACAAGAATGAGAACAAGGGCCAACCCATATACGAGAATGACACCACCTTCAACCTAAAACCTTAAGACATTAGGTTTATGGGTCTTCTTTCTTATATGTTGCTTAACTTTCTCATTCTTACCCAATGTGGGACTTAGACTCACACTTGAATACCTAACAATCTCCCCCCCAAACTTGAAGCGGAAGCAAACGATCCACACTTGCTTGAAACCTCCATCAGGAAGACTTTCGATACAGGGTCACCCAAGCCGCAAACCATCCGCTCTGATACCACTTGGTCGGAAAATCCAAGTGGGAAATACCGGGGAGATCTCAAACAATGAGAACTGAGCCAAAACCCATACAAGGGAATGACACCACCTTCAATCCAAAACCTTAAAGACCTTAGGTTTGTGGATCTTCTTTCTTATATATTATTCAACTTTCTCATTCCTATCAAATGTGGAACTTAGACTCACAATTAAATACCTAACAGATCTAAAATCATATATACCCACCTTTAACTTTAGGTTAGAAAAGAGGGATTGTAGCCTCTATGGATTTACCCAAAATACGATACTCTATCATCACTTGTATTAGTTTGTCTTTTATATTTTCGAATTGGTTTTTTGTTAAAATTAAACTTGAACCCATTCGATCCCGAACTTTTATAAATGTGGTCCAATAGTTCAAAGATTGCCAACAATTCATTCTTTTATAATTTTCCATCCTTGTCTATTTCATTCTTATCGTCAGCTTCATTTAATCCCGTGTGTAGTTCTATCTTTTAGTTCTTTGGTGTTCTCAAACACCTTATTCCATTCTTTCAATCTCTTATTATTTTCCAATTATTTTATCAATTTCGAAAGAGATATAATTACTCAACTGAAATAACTTTAAAATAACTTTTAAGTAAGTTTTTGATTTTCAATAAACTTCAAGACTTCTTTTATCTTTTAATAAAAAAACTTCTGACTTATATAAATTTTTTATTTTTATTTTGATCTTGTTAGTTATTGTTAATTGTCGAAATAATAAACTCATGTTCATAGTTAACACTGATATTATTTAATGGGTGTCAACAATAAAAAAATTATTAAAAACTACAAATAAATTATTTATGTATTAGATATAAAAAAACCCTATTTAAATCGAATAGAAGTATAATAATTATTTTATGGCTTAAATGAATTTTGAATCCTTATAAAATTTTAGAATATAATGTCTGATAAAAAAATTTATGCTTTTGAATATTTTACAATTTTTTTTTTTTTACTTTTGTTTAAGATTTTTTCTTATCTTTCCCTGAATTGATGTGTCTGTTACATTTCTTAATCAATTTTGTTAATATCATGTCATGTTAACATGCTAATGACCATGTCAATCTCTTAATTAAAAAAAATAGTCAACAAAAACCTTGGATAAAAAAATTATTAAATACTTAAAAAAAGTATGAAAATTTTCATTGGTACTCATTTCAAATAACTTTTTGTTGCTTAAAACTTGTTTATGTCTTCTTTTACTGTATAAAACATTACTCAAACAAGTAGATTACATCATATTTTGACAAATGACAACTTTATATTCCAACATACAATCTTGTTTAAATATTCAATGGGATGACATCATGAATCAAATACCATTCTTATTTTATTCTTATTTTTGCAGGTATGATGGTATGATGATGAATGAAAACAGTGATTGGAAGCTAGTAAACTAGGGATTCAGATAGTGCCACACACCAACCACACACTTGGCAAATAATATGATAATTTATTTTTAACATGCTGAAACATATGCCACTGTTACTGTTAATATGTTCTAGGTTTCTGTTAATCTCCATAGCATGATCCGGATGGGAAGGAAAAACAGACACAACTTGTCTGAAGTTGGGTCAATGTCGATGCCATCTGTTAACTAGGTATAGGTTTTACAATATTAACAGTGTATTTGATAAATTTACTAATTATGAACTCTCATGGTTATGAAAAAAAAGATTTTTCTCACCAAGTAACAATAAATTAGTTACTATTTTAAACAATTTTATTCTTCATAATGAATTAGTGGTAGTGGTAACTATTTGATGATTGATTATCATGGTCAAAAACTTGATACACACATTGCTAAATCATTAAGAGGATATGTTGGATAAATTTTAAACAAAAGTTTTAAGCCTTGTGTGAAATTTAAAACAATAGTGAATGTGAAATTTGCTTTTGAATCCTAAACAGTTGTAAGTTTAGAGTAATGAAGTGAAAAATTACACTATAATAATAAACTATTAAGACTTTTATTGATAAAAAATTCTAAAAAGTGTACAAATCAATCGAGGTTCAATTATATTTTTAATTACTTAATTGTTTATTATTATATTATAAGTGTTATGTATCTATTAACTTTATTAATAATTAATATATGTTTGGTATCCTATTATATGAACTTCTTTTTACATGTATTATTATAACCATTTTTCTTTGATTCATGAC
>Ga0099824_1002971_pt1 | contig 24845 bp, 17 predicted proteins | sample SiratrowhiteBW_FD_76837 | JGI IMG/M metagenome (GOLD analysis project Ga0099824, IMG submission 76837) | Root nodule microbial communities of legume samples collected from California, USA - Siratro white BW | ecosystem: Host-associated > Plants > Roots > Nodule | place: USA: California...
AACTCTATATATATATATATATATATATATATATATATATATATATATATATATATATATATATATATATATATATTGTCGCCAACTTCACTCGCCACATTTATCTCATTATCCTTTCCTTAGGCTTGGAACAGTTAGCAACATACTGGTATATTAGTGTAATGTTTGCTATTATTAGGATGTGAATTACAAGAATTTAAGCCTCTAATATTTTAATTCCTTAATCCAATAAACTATCATAATATATAAATAAAATTATACACGGGTATGTTATGAATAATTTAAAAGTTATTGCTGATTAAAAACTGAATAATTTAAGAGTAAGTTCAAACATTACAACCCATTATAAGAAAAGCAACCACGTAATATTTAAGGATATTACATTTTGAAATATTGTGTCAACTTTTTATTGGTTGCCAAAATTTAAATAATCATTGAAAAGAACCTTCATAATCAATCTTAAATTTTAAATTGATATGTTTTTGTTACTTTCCGGTTAACAGTACCCCATACTAAAATGCACCAAACAAAAATCTTTTGAAGACTACTAGAACTTAAATAACTTTAATAAATATTAATTGACAAAGAGTGTGTTTCTTGGAAACCAAAAAAGAATATTATTTTTTTTTCTTCCAAAGTTCTTGAATTCTAATTAAACACGAATCTACCAATTAACCTGGACGATCCCTGTCCATTTGTTCTTTGCTTCAAACGAAGAAGCCACATCACATGTAAGGGTCATCGAGAGGTACTTACATTTTGGCAGAATATAGAATCACACTTGAACTCTCTCACTAGGATACGTATTTTAATATTTAATACAAAGATTTTAAGAAAGAGCATGGTACTTTCTTCTTAGCACAAGTTCCATTTGATTAATCCATGTTTTGGATTGCTTGCATCACTGCTTGCTTCACCACTTGGGCATCGATGCTTTCGTTCTCTTGACTCTGCAAAACCAAAACGTTTTTCCACTGTTACAAGGTATCAGAATCAACAGGTTAACTCCATGACAAAAGGTGGATAATGTAGCTGTCTATACTTCACGAGGAATGGAACACTTCTAATAATTTTTTTACTATGCTTTTCATATTTTTATTTTTTTTTTTAATCTTTTTCCATCACATCACTTATCTTATCTAATGCTGCTGTTTCTTCTTCTTATCCCTGTCTTAAACTGTGTAATTTGTTATATAAAATTTATCTATAATAGTATTATTATTCTTGCTTTATTGGAGGATACACGGCCCATGCAACTGCAGAACACGGTTAAACGAATCCACACATGGGAGCCACACTCATTATTATGTCAGTACTTTGGACTTTGAAGCTAGAATTTTAGGTATGTCGCTCAAACCAAAATTGTACAACTCATGCGTGATATTTTTTTTCTTTTTTTCTGAATTTACTATTTTTATTTTTCAACTATATGAACTATTTCATAAGTTTCACTGGTGATGTGAATATTGCAGTCCCATTAGCCAAACCATGAATTGTAAACTGATGGTTCATTTAGAAAGGAACAAAATTCAAAGGGTAGACGAGTTTCTGAAATCATGTATTTGAAATAATTGTAAACCAGGTTTTAGATGATTTAAATTATTCCAAAGAAGAACAATATCTACTAAGATAGAAAAAAAAAAGGATTAAATCATCATTTATATCCTAGTGTGTTAGTTGTCTTACTTCTCCTCCAACAGCTTCAAGCTGGAAAGTGTCTTCACAAGAAACCCTAGCATCAAGCACATCAAGTCCCAGTTCTTCAAAGGCGTCAAGTATTGCCACAAGCATGCCGGGGCAATTCCTTTCTGAAAACACATTAATGAGGAAACCCCTTTCTAGGGTTTCTACGGTGACCTATGAAATTTTGCAGATATATAGAAAAAGTTTAAGTATTTGTAATGAAATATAGTCTCAGAAAAAAAAAAGAATATAACTCATGTAGCTGATGCAGTTAAAGGATGGAATATCCCTGTAATCCTCTTCAATAAGATTTCTTTGCTATAAAAGGATATATAAAAACAGTAAGTACCATGGGTAGTTCGCCTTGGGAGATTGATGATTCAGCGTTTCCAAGCTCAGAGTTCAATCCATCCACTTTCTGCTTCAGCTCCTCTATGTATCTTGTGGCATCCACAATAATGGAGGCTTTGTTAACCTGCAAGATTAACCAAAAACAAGTAAAAAACAATGAAGCTCTTGATTTAATCTTTGAAGCTAGCAAGCTATAAAGTTAACATGCATCATATACAATAATCAGTGTGAAGAGTCAATGAATTACAGCACTGGAATTTGTGACCGATCGAAGTTGTTGCAACTTGCGTTGCATAGATGCCTTTTTACGCCTCCTAGAATCCATGATTCTTCCAACTTTCTTCTAATTGATTTTGGGTTTTGGTATGCCTTTCCTTTCCCATCTGAGGCTTAGGGGCTCTTTTTTTTTATATAGCAAGGTTGGTGCAAATAATATTGTGATCTCTTGTTTGTTTCCCTGACGACTACCTACATATTCCCCACAACAAATTGTGCTTTTGAAAACTGAATTACGAAATTGGCCTTACCATATATAAGATTTCTTTGAAGAAATTAATATATACCAAACGTTACCAAAATATTAATTATATACAAATGCCAATTGGTATAATATTTAGAGAGTAATCATATATCATGCACAAGAGCACAATATAGTTTTTCTTTTTCTTTTTACATTTTTCCTTTCCACGGTTGTTGTTATTGATCTTCCTTTAAGATACATCCCATTCCAGATTCTAGTCCCAAGGACTTAGACAAGTATATAAAGCCAAATTATGGTGTCACTAATCATAGACAAGTAAATGCAAATGTCAGTGCCTCATTCGTGAACTTTCTTATAACTCACTTTCTTCCTTTTTAACGATCGCTTTGTATAGTTGTTTAGACTACCAATGTCTCACATAAACATGGAGAGAAAAGGAAAGTATGTGGAAAAACACCCCAAACAAGAGTTGAAGTCAAGAGGCTAGCTAGGTTAATTAATGTGACGAAAGTTGTGGAGCAAGCAAGAAAGTAGGAGTCTCACATTGTACGAAATTATTAAGAGTAACTAGTTTACTCACTATTTTGTTCACCCTTTTCACATAAAAATTCATGATTATGTTGATAATACATAAATTCATATTCACTTCATTTGCTTGATTTAACTCTAAGCAACATGGAATTAATTGCTCTCTAGATATTTTGTGAAAGCAAACATAGAGACAAATTAACCATGCTCAGAGCTCATCATATAACTTCAGATGTACTCACATAACACATGAAATTTTACATAAAAAATGTTATCTATCCAAATATGGATTTTGGCAATGAAATGGTCAATATTAATTTTTGTTATGGAAAAGGGTATTTGGGAGAAAAGAGTGGAGTGGAATGAATGGGAGCCCCGTGAGAGGGGTTTGGAGGGATTGACAGCTAAACAACGTTTGACGCATCCTTCGCAGTTATCGATGCTTATGATGGAATGGAATCCCTTCGTGCCTTCTTCCGCTACTGCCAATCCCAATCCAACCCCATGCATCCCTATAATCCATTCCCTCTGTCACGTGCAGATTCCCTCTCCTCTCCGCGTTAAGTCCACAACTTTCATATTCATTTTTTAATTTCATATATAAATACTATACATTTCATTCCTCATTGCGCACGTGCCCTTCTATATTTTATTTATAAGCTAAATGCTACTCCTCTGCTCAAATAGTGTATCCGTATCCATTAATTTATGAAGCAACCACAAAGTTCACTAAAATAAAAAGTTTAGTAAACAGGGGTGTCCAAATGCTTCATCTCAACCCTGCTGTTGTATTGTGCAACGAAGAGAGACCTCGGTTAAGGACCGAACTATTCTAAAACATTTGGGTTAAGTCAATTTGAAATTTTGGTAAATTAGTTTTGAATTTATTGGAGATCCACTATATAGAGATAAAGTCAATTTATAGTATATAATTAAGTGTAAATTTCACTTTATAAGTTAATTTTGTTAAATTGAATTTATCTTTGTACCACCTATTATCGATACTCTATAAGGATATTATTGGATCACTCATAAATATCTAGTCTCATCCACAAGTTGTGGAGCCTCAACGTGATGAAAATGTGTTGGAGATCTACAATGACTAGAGATAAAATCATTTTACAATATATAAGTGGGTACAAATCTCACTTTACAAACTGGTCTTATGAGGTTCAGGTTAAGTTAGACTAAAATTCACATTTTAAGAATTTGAAAGTTTTAATTTGACAATTTCTATTTATTGAGAGAAATTTTTTAAAATTTGAAAAATATTTATGCTAGAAAGTACTAAATAAAAAGTTAAAGTATAATATATACCATCTTATTATGATATTGATTGTTATTTTTCTTTATAAAATTATGTTAAACATTACTACGAAGCTAACATTCCAACTAGGTTGATATTTTAAAACCTCAACACAATCCTTTGTCATAACATGAGTATCCACTAAAGAAGAAGAAAAAGGTACAAACAAACATAGAGCAAAACCAAACCCATACAAGAAAAGTTTGATCACAAAACAAAAAAAGCTAATAAAATCTAGATTTCACTGTAAGAAAAATAGTGAATAGCGTCAACTAAAAACTGACGCAAACAATATAAATGGATGTAAAATTGTTGTCTTTGCATCGACCAACAACCATCAATACTATGGTGGATGTTATTGCGTCGGTCAGTAATTCGATGAAAATTGTGTGGGCTAAACGAACGCATAGAGGATGGAAATAGAGATAAAATTTGTGTCAGCCAAACCTGTGGATAAATATTTTATAATAATTTTAATTATTTGCATCGGCCTAGCCCATGCAAAAAAAATTGTTTAAAGTGGACCAAGCTGACACAAATTTTTTTTATTAGTGTTTTAATCAGCTAGGTAGACACAAATCTTAATTTTTTTTTTACCAAAAACATGTTTTTTTGGTTGGGTTGAATGGCAGAAAACAAGAAAAAGTGAGTTTCACGGACGCGTACATATCATATGCTATCGTGATAATCAAATTTTGAAATTTTAATAAACACCCATAAGAAATAAAAATATTTTACAAAATATATAATTCTAAATGTAAAAAAAACATAATATAGAGTAATAGTTAAATAAAGTGTACAATTACATGAACAAGAAATTTAATATACAAAAAATAAGTTTTCCATACATTTCTGAATCGTCTAATAAACGTGTCTGTGAAAATAAAAACGTATTTCAATAAAAAAAATATTAAATACATGAGAAAAAGTAGTTTTAAGTAAGAAACTTACATTTTAGAATGAACTTTAAGAAAGTGGTTGGTCATTACATTCTTGAGCTTAGGGTGGACTGAGTTGGTACCAATGGAAGCAAAGGCACGTTGTTGTTCCATCATCATGGTGAGCTGGTCTTGCATCATCTTTAAGGTGTGCTCCAGATATGAAGCCCTTTGGTTTGCCTGTTGAGCCTCTTTAGTCGCCTTCATGGTCACTTTTAGGCAATTGTGGAGGAAGCAAACAAGGGGCACTGAGTGAAGGAAGACACTCTTTGGCAGACATTAGTAGTCAAGTCTGTTGTGCCATACACTCAACCTATACTCTTTCCTCCTACAACCTCCTTCCAAGCCTGAAGCTTCGTTGATGCATCTAGGGCCTCAGCGGTTGAACCTTCAGAATTGTCACCTTGTTTGACCTTCAACTACTCGTGGTAGTTTTCCTACATGATGATTAGGAGATAGAAATGTTAGAAAAATTAAATGAAGAAATAAATAAATTGAGAAAAAATTAAATAAATAACCTACATAAGTTTCACGAGCTCTAATATCAATCCAATCACCATTCTTGTTGGTATGGGTAGCCATAAAGATTTCATCGAGTTCAACCAAACGACTATATTTTTACACATTTTTAAATAAATCTTAAAATTTCTAATTTAAGATTTTATATAAAATTCGTATTTTATTATTTTATTTATTTTAAAAAAATTATTTTCACATAATTTATTTTTCTCATCACAAATAACTAAATAAATTTTTATTTTAATTTCTTATTTTCAATTATCAATGCATCCTCTAAACCCACACTTCTTCATTTATTTAACCAAAAAAGTACTTTTCTTATACATGTCGACATTCTTATTTTTATATTTTTTTAATTTATACATTATAGTGTCAGGTACAACGACGCTTCTTTGTTTATTTAATTAAAGTAAATTTTTTTGCCTATAGTGTTAGTCTTGGTAAAAGCTTTCATTTATATTTAAAAATTTCTTTTTGTATCAATCTGACTGACACACTTTTTTTTTTAATTTTGTGTCAACTTTTATGTGGGTCTAGCCAACGTTAATTTTTTATTTTATTTTATTTTTTTTCGATTTAGAGTCAGTTTGGCTTATGCTTTTTTGCATCAACTTTATGACTGACGATATTCTAGTAGCTATCTTCCCATTTTCTTATAGTGTTTGAAAAGACTATATTTGTTTGTTAAAATAAATTACACAAAACATGATGAAGATGCAAACCAAAAGAAGCATAGCTTATTCTTCACTCATATTATACTACAAGAAAATGAGAACTTAGAGTCGATAAAAAATATACAAATAGAAAATAGGCAATGTGATTCATGACTAACATTCATCTTGTACCAATCAAAAAACTGTCGTGGAATTATGACCTTTGTGTCAACTCTCGAAACAGATCTTGCCAACATCGACTAAACCTACGTTGAGATGGAAGCTATTTATTAAAAATTAATTAATTATAAAAACATAACATTGTCTTGGTTGACTCAAAATAAAATATATTTTTAATAATAATTTAATTTATGTCAGTTTGGCCAACGTTGATGATATTTATTTAAAAAAATAAAACATTTCCATCTTCAACAAAATAGAATACAAAAAGTAGAAAAAAAATTATAGTGGATTAAGAAGATGAATGTCGATGAAGGCGATGAGTGTGAATAAAAGAGATGAGGATAAGAGTGTGGATGAAGGAGATGTGTGTGAATGAAGGAGATGAATGTCGATGAAGGAGATAAGTGTAGGTGAAGGAGATGAATGTGGATGAAGAATTTAGTGTGAATGAAGGAGATGAGGAAAGAGTGTGGGAAAGGAGATGAGTGTGAGGTCATTTATATAGAATTTGAGAGAGGAAAAATTGTTATTGAGGAGATTTGTTATCTTTAAATCAAAGCTTTTAGATTAAAAATAATCTATGATTCATATTCATTATCACGAAGGTTTACATGTTCATAACATATAAATTAGCGTTGGCTTAACCAACACTAACTTAAATAAATATTAAAGATATATTATATTGGTCTCAATGATCATAACTATTTTTATTAATTTTTATGAAGTCAAATTTTAATTGAGTCTGCTTAATTGACATTTTCACATGTTTTTTTTACAAAAATTAAAAATAATAATGCAATATTGATAATAAGTGTAGAATAAGAGGTGTGGGAGTTGAGCTGAAGACAATACAAAGATATACAAAAATAATGAATTGTAATATTATGTCTTCGTAATTCACTTATTTGGGGATACCAATTGGGGGTAATTCTAGGAAGTATCAGACGTGGCCAAGCACTATAGTTAAAATCCAAAAAAATATTGGCCAAATAGAAAGGAAAATATTTATCTTTTGTAGGGAGAATATGATTGCTTAAATTAGTTATTATACTTGTGCCCCTATTTCATATATCTTCTTTTTAAGATGTCAACAAGAGTAGTGACAACTTTTGAGTCAAAATATGGCACTTGGAGAGAGCTTAATAATAGGAAAGACATCATAAAGGAATCATGTTGGTGGTGGGATATTATGAGGCCAACGAGTGAAGGTGAAAGAGGAAATTAGTTTGAAGAAATATAATATAGAAAGTAGGGTAAGGAAACTTGATCAGTTTCTGGAATGATAAATGGGTTGGTAAAGAGTCATCCATACAAAAATATCCAAGATTATATAATAGTTCCATTGATATATAGGTAACAATTGGCGAGTTGGGGAGTTGGAATAATGGTGTGGGAATGTATGATGGGATGACTTGATTCAGAATTACCAGTTGACAATGATGGAAGAATTAGTAGGTAAAAGTATGAATAGAGATAGTGAGGAGGTATGAAAATGAAAGGGCGAACAATAAAAAAGATTATTTTTGAGGTTAGCTTATCATATGTTACATGACATAATCATTGGGAAAGAATATCGGGTATTTAGTAAAATATGGCAGGCTAAGGCCCTTCTGTTGGCTCAACATTTTGTATGGAGAGTTTTCATGAACAAAATTGCCACAAAGGATAATTTGAGTAATAAAAGGATTATGATGACAAATAGGTCATGTGTTATGTTTGACTTAGAAGATAAATAAGTAAGTCACTTATTTTTTACGTGTAAAGTAACATGGAACATATCGAATCAATGTAATAAATGAGTAGGGGTTAGTAGTGTGCATCATTGTATGGCCAACCAACACTTTCAACAATTTTTTTTTTTGGATTTAAATAAGAAACAAACACTATGTGAAGGTATTTGTGGATGGTTGTGGTATGGTTTATTTGGAATCATATACGCAATATTGTTATTCGAAATGAGATTGCTATGTTAAAGAGTTTTTTTTACCATTAGACAAACAATAACACGGGGATGGATAATAAGCAAGTATCAAAAAATGCATTTTTCCTACTCAAACTAGTGTATCAACCCGATAACATGCTTAAAATCTTTGAAATAACACAAGGGATTCATGATGTAGGTGTTAAGGTATAGGGAAACTGCTCAACATGTTTTCATCAGTTATGATGTTGTACAAAAAGTGTGAGACAATTGTGATAGGTGGTTAGGTATCTTTTCCGCTAGGCCCCTTAATATTATGGATCATTTCTAGAGTTTTTACTTTTCAGGTCTCAGCAAGAGAACAAGTTCAATATGGACGGGTATATGGGTGGCTATAGTGTTAGAAATATGGAGGCATAGGAATATAATAGTGTTTAATAACAGGGTGGTGGATGGTGTGGAGATATTTACATTGGCACAACTCAAGGCATGGTCTTGTAATAAATTTAGATGGCAGAGGTTCAACTATTCTGTATCAAATTGATTTCTATGTCCTATTCTATGTCTGGAAAATACTACTTAATTAATACAACTATGGTATGAACGGTGGTCTGTAGGGAGAAACTTTCACTTCAATGTGCTTTAAGGACTATGCTTTAGAGTCTAATGTGTCCTCTCGAGAGGAGTAGGTGTGGGTGTGTATACAGGTACGTTTGGCTGGAACAAGTGCGGGCAATGGTAGTTGGATGTAAGGGATCGAAAGATTACAATTTTAAAATACAAAATGGTGTTGTTTGAATCAGAACACATTTGGTGACCTGTACTGCATTTGTTTGTTAGGCTTAGAGAATTGGTTGGTTTAACTGTACCGTGTTACGTGTTCTTTGTAAGGTAGTGATGAGACTATTCTCCTTGTTGTTCAGATGTAGGCAGGGAGGTTATTGTATTGTTTTGTTTATGTAATAGGATTGGAACACCCCTTTCAGTGCTCCTATTAATTACATTATTCGCTGTTAAAAATAAAAGTTCACTCATAATTTTATAATTTAAAGTAAAGTTTATATAATATTTTATTTAATAAAATAATTTTTAATTAAATTTTTTATTATTTATGAATATTGGTTAAAATTACTTATCAATAAACAAATTTTTAAATTATGTTTTCTGAGAGAGACAGAGAAATAATATATAATCATCTACCAAAACTATTTCTTGGTATCTAAAATGAGTTAAGAGTAACTAAAAAATTAGTATCTCCTTTTATTTGGAATAAAGATCGAGAAATTAGTCTGCAATTTATAAAATTTAAATACGAAAAAAAATCAGTATCCAGAGTAGGGAATAAAAGTTCAAGTTTTTATATTTAATAATTAGAAACTAAAGTTAGATTCTAATTTTTTTAATTGATAAAAATATTCTTTTAAATACATTAATAATGACTAAATATTTTTATTTTTATCTCAATTAAATTTTAAAGAAATATATGAAGCAATAAATACTAGTTTATGACCATTAACTATTAAAAATACAGTTCCTTTTTGTCTCATAAGTTTTTATTAACAGTAGAGAAATTTAGAGATAAATAACTTCCGATTTATAAAACAATTTAGTTAGTATATTAGCACGACGGCATATATGAAAAAAAAATTATATATGTCTCCAATCCCTCTAATTTGATATATTAATGTGTTATTTATTTGTTATTTTCTTACCATTAACTTTATAGAAACCAGTCCTATACGAGGCACGACCAAACATTAGCTATCAGAATATCTCCTCCACAAAAATTCAAATTATGGTTTTTTTTTTTAATACTTGGTGTGAAATTAGTGTTTTCACTAACTCAATCTTTATTGATATTTAATTTTATAGTGAATATAAGCAGTTAACATGTAAATTTTCTTTCACAATTTCTTGAAAGTTTGCCTTACTCAGTTCAAACAAATTATTTTCATCATCGCCCACCCCTTCAAAGTAAATAAAAAGTTACTACACCGGGAATTTGATCATAGTTTTGACTAGTGATATTGTAAGTACCAATGTAAACCTCTGATAAAATTGTAGCATGTCCTACGAGTGGATTAAGAAAAGTTCTCCTCTTCTTAAACCTTATTCCACGTAAAAAAGTCAAACAATCTTTTGCCTTTACGAACGAGTCTCTGGAAACAATTTACTTTGATTTCCACAGTAATTAGCAAAAGTTTTCCTCCAATTTTTTTTCTTTTCATTCGGAAAAAGTTATTTAAGAGTGAAAAAACATTACCACAGCTTATATTTCTCTTATATTAGAAAATAAATATATAATTTAAATATTATAATTTTAAGTGTGAGTTTAATTTTTATGTTAAGTGAAAATAAAAAAATTAAGTATATATATAATAAAAAAAATCTTTTACTTAAAAATTTAATAATTAAAGTGTCATGATTTGATTTGATTGTAATTAAATCCACTTAATTTCTGTTTTGAAACAATTAATATCAAATGTAACATTCTTCTTGTACTAGAAATCAAATTTATAACTTTACGATTAGTTCAAGATAACATAACTCTTTTTTTAATTCGTTATATTTAGATTTATATAAAATATGATATCATAATCTCTTATATAAATTATTTATAATTAATTGATGTGTTGTTGTGTTTCATTTGAAGTTTTTAACAAAATCTCTATATTATTATTTATCTTTGATAGACAACAAAAAGTATAAAATAAAATAAGTATAATAAAATTATTTCAATCTATATAAAAAATAAAACACAAATGTGAAAAGATATATGAGCAGCGAGTACCAAAATCATTGCACTATACTACTTATATAATCACTTTGCGGAAAAGAAAAGTCTCATCCCAAATCCCGAAACTAAAGATACACGAACTGCCCCAAACCCCAACTCAAAAACAGAATCATAACCCTGTGCTTACAACATCATACATAGTCAGCACAACTTTGAAAACGAAATATTAAATTTGTTTTTATTATTTTCATTAATTAAATTACATGGAGAAGGGTATAAATGGATTTACTCATGTTAAATTTATTAATAATTTGTATATTTTTCAGAATTATTGTAAATTTATTGTTGTCTTAGAACTATTGGAATTTTAATCCTTAGTCTATCCCCAGTTAGTTAATCTGTATAATTTTTTAGATTTACACTTAAAATTATTGAAATTTTATTCTCTTGGCCAAGAGGCAGTTAAAAATAACTCCAACATATGTTTAACCTAAGTCATAAAAAGTTAAATTCTCTCTTTTAAGTAATCTCATATTTAAGTTTTGGTATTAAAGACAACTTAATTACTATAGAAACAATTTTATAGATAAATAAGTCAGCACCCCATCTCAATTAATGTAAATTAGATTATTTAATTAGATTTAAGCAAACAAACATTAGGGCACATAGAGATAAAACTGTGAAGAAATATAGATACTTATACAAGTTGTATTGATCCTCAAGAAAAGAAAGATGAAATGACAACTGTGTGTATATGTATGTCATTCTGCAAACAACTAACGAATGAATCCAAACACTGCCCTCATTATGCAGAAAGGTCATTAATTATCAAGTACCTTCCTGTTCACATGTGTGCCCATTAATCATCGCTACAAAACAACCCACGGCACACAAAAATAAACAATTATCTTGTCTCCTGCCATTGCTACTTTCAATTTCCTTTCCCTCCCTTCAAAAATGTAGGTGTTCTACATATTCTAGAGCCAAAACTCTCTCACTCTCTCTTCAATAAGTTAAACATTGGTGTTGCACTCATTACCACTAACACTGTAATCTTATAGTTATATTATACCCTTCCATCAGCTTCACTCAACTAAATTTTTATATTACCCAAATCATTCTTCGACGGGATATTTTGAATTGGAACATTAATTAAGACCATTTACCATGTAAACTTTTTGGTTAGGGTAAAAATGTATACTTAATATACTGCTTAAATTAGGTATATATTGATGTTGGTGTCTATTATTATAAAAATAAGTACCTGGAAAATTTTCTGAGATAAATCCAAGCCACTGTAATTGGTTTGATGAAGGTTGAAGATTTTTACCTTTTGTTGGTTTATGAGAACATAATTTGCAATAGATCACTGAGAGGTCAAATGGCCCCATTCGAAACATTATTTGGCTTCGTATTGCATAAAAGGTACAACAAAGGAGCTATTATTTGGAGAATAATCAAGAACACGTGTTGCCTTTTTGCCTGATGGACGTAATGATTTAGTGTTCAAAAGGGTTTTATACTGGAGAAATGCCAAATACATAATGCATTGGATTCAAAAGGTTTATTTAATTCAGCAACGAAACAAATTAATGGGTTCCAGAACTTCAATATTAATATTTAATATCAATATTGGTCTGACTGCTGAGGGTGACAATTTTGTCTACGATCATTTTTTTTAATTTTTTTTCAAAAAGTAATAAGGTATGTATTCTTAATCAAACTTTGAATTTGATTATTTTTAAATATTATTTAGGTTTATTTTATTATAATAATTAATTATATGAAATAATTTTACGCCTATATATATTAAGTGTAAATAGAGATATTTAAAGACTATTTGTTATTTGAATCGTGTAACACTATTATTTTTTAGTGTAAAATTACTAAAAGTAATTATGAATATATATATATATATATATATATATATATATATATATATATATATATATATATATATATAATTTATGTTATCAGACGAGCTGTACATATCATCTTAAAAGTATTTTATTTTGTACCTAAATATTTTACACTATCGAACGCAACACAGCAAAAAGCCCACATTCGAGTCTATCCAAAGTCAATTCTAATCACGATTTCTCTAAGTATTACTACTAGATATATAATAATTAATAAGACAAGAAAAATTTACTAAATGAAACAAAATATAATAATTAATAACACAAGAAAAATGTTGTTAAATCAAACAAAATGTTACTAATATGATTTAGTAACATTTTATCAAATATAAGATATTATCTATGTCATTAAAAAATTTTAGTAACATTTTTACTTGTCATTTGAAACATTTATAAAAATTTCACTAAATATTTTTTGTAATATTTATTTAATAAAAAGTTAACATTTTAAAAATGTTACTAATGTTTTAGTAATATTTTTTAACAAAAAAGTAACACCACAAAAATGTCACTAAAATTTATAATAATATTTCATTTATCATTAGAAATATTTACAAAAATGTCACTAAATATTTTTTATAGCATTTATTTAATAAAAATATAACATTTGAAAAATGATACTAAAATCTTTTAGTAATATTTTTTATTAAAAAAGTAACATCATAGAAATGTTTCTAAAAGGTTTTAGTAACTTTTTTTTACTGAAGAAACAACATTTTAAATTTATTACTAAAAGTATTTAGTTACATTTTTTTAAAATAAAAGTAATATTATAAAAATGTTGCTAAATGGTTCTATTAACATTTATTTAATAAAAAGATCATTTACTTTTTGTCTTATTTCTTTTAAATAATAAGGTATGTCCAATATTATTTTCCCACAATATATACAGTTTTTATTACACTTGATTATAATTATGCACGAAAACTAATTATGATCTTGAAATTATCAAATACTTCACTTTATTTGAAGTCCAAATTAATCTTTACATGTCACAATTCAGCTTGCACTTTAAACACAAAATGGACAAATTAAACAAATCATTGTGCATAGAGAACTTATGTTGTCATACTATTCCAATCCACAACCCCTTTCCTCTTAATTCAATCCAGAAATCCAATATGACAACAATTGAAATTCTTAAAACATAATAGACTGCAAGGTTTACATATGCTCCTAAGTGCTGCCACCCACATCCTCTGGCAATACCTGTAATGCACAAGTGTTACCTTATTATATTTTATGTCATTTGCGACTAAATTGTATTGAGATTGTTCATCATCACCATTTTCGCATCAATAAAATTTATTAAATATTTGACAAAAGCATTAGCAAACTAATCAAAATCGTCAATATCTAATTTACACAACTAAAATTTAGAAGATAAATCATATTAATAGCATGCAATGGCAACAAATACACTCATATATCCAATGCTTTCGTTCTGCAATTCATCCAGCAACCTCAACAGCATTAAAATCCAACCCAATTCAATCTCTAAACAACAATATAAGCACGGAAACACATCACCAACAAGCACCATCAAAACAGAAAGAGGAAAAACTTGTAAGCAGTTCTTTAAGTGTTTTAGGTGATGTTTTCTAGTCAAAATTGTAGTTTTATATTGTAAAAATTCACGTAAAAGAAGATAGCATTCAAAGGTCAACACTGATTACTGAGATAAAACAATTCCAACAAAAGTACTCAAGAAACTGTATCTATGTTTTATCCAAAATAAAGTGCACAGTCACTACCCAGCTTCTGAAAACCATCCTTTTGAACCTGCAAAAAATAAACTAACAAACAAAAGTAAAATAAACCCTCCACCAATTCCAAAGTTGTTATCCACGACTCAAGTTGATAAACTTAGAAAATGGGTCAGAAAGTGTAAATTAAAAAAAAATTTGTTCAACATAAAATGTTCTTCTACATGTAAACTTAGAAAACCTTACACTTCTTGTCTATTTCTTGTGAGATTTATCATCCTTCAATTGACTCAAGTTAGTCCCATCAAAATGAACTTTGGGTTTACATCCTCTTTTTTCCATTTGTTTCCCTTGAACAATACTGCTTCTCTACTTATGTTAGATGGAGTTCATTAATAAATAACTAAAATAACAATACAAAAGAAAGAAAACAAATTACCTATATAGAATAAACCAAAAAACAAATAATTCTTATGAATGAAAACTATAATGTGATAACATATTACATCAATGACCTTTCATTTAATTTATTGACAAGTAGTTTTCCTTTGAGTTTGGTTGTTGTATTGAAATAAGGCTCTTTTTTCCTGATTCAAATGTCATAGATAAGAGACTTAACTAACATTAAATTATTTAAAACTAAAAAAAGTTTAGATTTACTTCATTAGTCATAAACTTCCATGCTTTAAGAGCCTGTTTATGAACCTATTTTAAAAAAAATGTTAATTAATAAATGGGTTGAAATAATTAAAATTTATCAATTTAATGTATTTCACTTGCTCTTTCTGAATCACTTACTTCTTTACCATTGTTCTCAAATCGTTGCCTGTAATAATGATCATTATAGCCAATAAACTAAAAGAACAAAAGTTGAAACATACTTTAGAGAACAAGGATTTACAAGAATAGTTCAAAGGCATTGGATGGATATTTGTGATATTCTGATTTCCTGGATAAAGAAAAAAAGGAGTGGAATATGTTCTAAAATAAGATTAACAAAATTAGTTACTAAATAATATAAAAAAAAATAAAGAAAAATGTTACATGAGTTTACCTCTTAGTTAACTTAGTGTTAGTTTTCTCCTCTTTTTCCTTCTTGTTTGTGGAGGTGGTATGACTTTGTTTCTATACCAAGGTAAAATGAAAAACATGTAATGTGTAATATCGAATTCAATAATAAGTTTAATATAAAATTATATAGTATACCTCAACAACAATTTCTTCTTTTACATCTTGGATGATTTCCAAGTCTGAAACCATTGCTTCTGAATAACCGCTTTGCAATTGAGTAAAAACAAACTTGAAATTGTTTAAAAGTTCAACTTTCATGGCTTCCACTTGTTCTTTTAGCCTGGCTTTCATTTCCTCTTGCATTCTTTCTTTTATGCTTTGAAGTTCAACTTAAGCATTTCTTTAAACTTCATCAATTAATTTTTGTATTTCAGCTTGAGATTTAGATCCCCATAAGTCTGAAGGTACAACCCCTTTTCCATATGTGTGCACATAGCCATGTTTATCTTTTCCAAAGACTTGAGAAAATATATCATATGGTGTTGAATTTTTATCTAGTTCTTCTGAATGAGAAGCAATTGCATCCTCAAGATTTGACTGGAAATGAATGAAAATGACAAGAAAATGATTATAAAAATATTATAAAACAAAATTATTATAAAAGAGATAACGATTATCATACAATAATTTCTTTGGTTTCCTCATTCTTTGGCTTATGTGTCATGATGAATATTTCTGCACGAGATGGCTCTCTTCCATAAGTATTCTTCATTGCCTACATGTAGAAGAAAACAAAATATCAGTTTAAGACAAATAAAATCATTAATACAATTCGTTAGCCAATTGTTCTAACCTCTTGATATCATATCTTAGCAAAGGTTTTAGTTATTATTGTATGTACAACAGTAAATTTTGCTTTACTTATCTTGTTCTTCTCACTACGAATCTTTATAATAAAAACATGAAAATAGTAAAAATAAAACCAACCAAAGTATAAGTACAAATTTTCATATGATAAAATCTAGATAATGGAGTAACCTTAGCTATGTCAGATTTCTAAAATTTTATAAGAATTTTCCACTACCCAAGAGGAACGGTCAAAGGCCTATTTTTCCAGTTGTAATCGTATGACATATTTAGAAAAAAAATGTTTTGCCTTCAATCGACATTTATGATTCCTCCAACTTGAGGATATGCTTTCTAAAACCCACTTTTTGGCACATTCTTCAATATCAAATTTTGACTGCATATCATCAATTAATAAATATTAGAATTTAAATATTATATATAATTGAAGATAAAGGTTAGTTAAGTGAAATACCAAAACTGTTTTCCACATATCATCCCAATGATCTTTCAGTCCTTTCCAAGTAGTGAATGTTAGAGGAGCTAAGTGTCATTCCTAGCTAATGTTCCCAGATAATTGCTTAATGTAGCTCGATATGTACCAACAAGTTGTGGCCAAGAGCATTAAGTTTAATTGGCAACGCTCCTCATACTTTAGGCCATGAGCCTTAAGACATTTGGCAGGACCTCTTTTTCTTTTACTAGTAAAACCTGTTAATTAAGTATAAAATTAGTACATTGTCTACAAAACATAACCATATTACATATATGAATATACATATATAAATAACTAACCAATGTCGTGGAGTGGAGCTTGACTAGATCTTGATCCAACTTCTTCCAACTCATCAAGGATTTCAGCCATAGAACCGCTTGGAAATGACACTTTACAATTCTTGCCCAACAAAGGTAATTTTTCTTTCTCACCACTAGCCATATAATATCAAATATAAAAGTAATAAAACAGATCACAAATTGTAAGGTAAGGCTAAACATGGAAGCAACAGTTGGTACAAATTACAATGCTTAAATTAACTTCCAGCTTGACAATAAACTTAGAAAGCATAGATGTATGTGATGGTGACATAGTTTCTATTTCAATAAATATTAGAAAAGTATAAAAAATGATTCCAATAAATTAGTATTTTAATATTGATTTGTTCGAGATTATTGGAACTGGTATTCCTCCCTTACTTGATGTTATTAGTAAACTGCTACTACATAAGTATAAATATCAGTATAAATATCACACCGCTGCTGACTGAAGTACACCACTGCTAGTCTCAATCCTCTTATCCCTCTTACTCTTGTTCCATAAGTGATTTGTTGGTGAAAGAAAATGGTAAAGGTGTTTTGATGGGATATTTGGGGATCCAAAAGACTTTTGAAACATTGCATGAGCATATTTACTGGTCCCATATGAAACGTGATGTGTATAAATTTTGTCAACAATGCATTATTTGGAAAAAAGGCAATAAAAAAGTGATGCCACATGGTTTATATACTCTCCTACTTGTTCCTGATTATCCTTGGATTGATATATCTATAGACTTTGTTTTGGGTTTGCTGAGAACAAAGAATGGCAAAGATTTTATTTTTGTGGTTGTTCACAAATTTTCAAAGATGACACATTTTATACCATGTAAAAAGGTTAATGATGCTTGCCATACAACAAATTATTTTTCAGGGAAGTTGTTCGACTTCATGGACTACTTCGGAGCATTGTAAACCAAGTTCCTATGTCATTTTTGGAGAACATTGTGGGCTAAGTTAGATACTAAATTACTTTTCTACTAGTTGTGATCCACAAACCGATGGACAAATTGAGGTAGTGAATAGAACTTTAGGCACTTTGCTTAGGACTACTTTAAAGAAAAATCTTAAATTTTTAGAAGAACATTTGTCCCATGTAGAGTTTGCATATAATAGGATTGTCCATAACACAACTAACTATTCACTATTTGAGATTGTGTTTGGGTTTAATCCTCTAACACCATTTCACTTGTAGCTTATGCCTAACATTTCTGAATTTGAGCATAAAGATGCACAAGCTAAGAATGAATATGTTAAAAAGCTACATGAGCAAGTGAATGCTCAAACTAAAAAGAAAATTGAGAGTTATGCTAAGAAAGCCAACAAGGATAGAAAGAAAGTTAGTTTTAAACCTGGTGATTGAGTTTGGGTACATATGAGAAAGGAAAGTTTCCCTGAAAGAAGAAAGTCCAAACTTCAGCTTAGGGGAGATGGACCATTCCAAGTCCTTGAAAGGATTAATGATAATGCTTACAAATTTGATCTACCAGGTGAGTTTGAGACCAAGACTTTAAGCTTCTTTGGGTGTCAATTAACCACAAAGCCATTTTATCTATGATTGTAATGTTAATAGTTTATTTATCTTTTATATGCCTTTTAGTACTTGCGAACTAATTTTTATAAATTATTTTGGTATGAATGAAAAGTCAGATTTTGGATGTCAATTTTCTGAAACGTGAGATATCCGTTGCTAGGTTTCTTTGTTGAATCATTTGATCTTATCAAGAATTTACTGAAATTCTTATGGCGATCTCAAGAGCTTATCAAATGTCAAATTGTTTGTGGTGTTCATCCTTTTTCCTTAATCCCAATTCTTATTAATTTCTTTTTTCGCATTACTAATTTTCTAGAATTTGTCCATATTTACTTATTCTCATATCTTTTGTTTTACTAATCATTTTCCATTATATATGTGTAAATTGAGATTTAGAATGTCATCTTTCATCTCTTTGTGGTTTCATTGTAATTGGAGCACTATAGGCTAAGATACATAAAAATGTTAATCATACGTCTCTCGCTGAAAATTGTGTAAATATTCACATCAGTATTAGATTGGAGTGAGCATGGTATGACTAAAATGGCAAGTGATGGCTAGAGACTGAGACCGGAGCATCATGAGGTGGAAATTCTAAAAGGACTAAGTGCCTAGGGCTTTGAGAATGATGTAGAAGAAAGTTGAGATTGTTGCATGCAAATGGCAAAAGTAGTGTTGGAAAAGCATACAGAAAGGGATACCTTGCCTAGGGTAAGTGTGTAGAGAAGCCTATCACAGAATGCACAAATTTGGTAATTTCTCAACGGGGAGATTATCACAGTGAACGAGGCCAAACGTTGTAATACCCTACAAAATAGCTTTAGAATACAAACGTATTAGACGCTATAATTTATCTTTAAATATAAATAAGATGACACCTTTTTTTTTAAAGAGAAAAGTATATATAAATAAAAAACTCAATATTAAGGTTTCCTTTGTATAAAAACCACCGTTTCTCTCATAAGTGATTCTCCCCGTTTTCTATATCTTCTCTCTAAACCTCCACCTTTCTTTCTTACCAGACTGACAATCAGAGATCACCCTTAGATTCTTGGCATCGAGTAGATCAAGAGTCTCCAATCAGATTCTTGAACAGAGTAAGTTTATTCTCTACTCATCTTTCTCGAAGTCAATTTTAGGTCAATTCCGTTCTTGGTAGGGATATTCTATGTGTATCCTCTGAAGCATCATAATGAGTTCCTATTGGTCCATTGTTCTAATAGTGTAGTCTGATCATTGATAAAAACTCTTGATGCAAGGTAGATTGTTTCTGATTTTAGGTTTTTGAAACTCTTTCGAAGGTCTCTATTTTACACTAGTAAGGAAAGCTAGTTTGAATGTTTTTAATACATAATGTGATTACTCATTTTATTGACTATGAATTAGATGAATTTGAATTAAATTGAATGAATGTTTATGTATGGAATGATGTAGTATAAATATTTGTGGATGATATGCAATGGTGATCAAGATATAATATTCTTAGAAAGAAGATACGCTTGTTGAGATTGTTAGGATGTGCATTGTTTGAGGATTTGTCAAGAAGGAGGTATCCTGACTCTACTGGTACCTTCGAATAACATAGATGAAGGATACTAGGTGGTGAGAGTTGAAGGAGGTCTATTTAACTATAATTGCAGTTTGAAAGAGCTGGTCATGACAAATATATAGATTTACCCTGTTAGATGAGGTTATGTTCATTTGGGACTATATGGATTCATAGTTGGAAAGGTCATCTAGTATGTGATAACCTTGGAGTCTAACTCAATGCATGAGTCTTTCGAAGTAGAGAGTCAAGTGTCTTGTATGTGAGCTAGTATATGTATGATATGAGTTATTGTAGAGATGTGATAATGCTAATGTGATGTATGGTATGAATAAAGTATGATATTTGTAGTTTAATTAAGATAGGGATTTAATTTATGAATATACATTTCTTTAAACTCTCTAGCTTATCCTTATTTTTCTGTGGTGTTTATTTTATTTTTAAATTTATGATGATCGTGTATTACACATGAATAGAGGATTTGACAGGTAGTGTGACTCCTTAATAGACCGATGGAGAAGTTTATTTTATTTTATTTTGTTACTTTATAAAGATATTTTTATTAAATCTTATATAGAGAAGTATATTTTGAAATACTCTTATGACTGTACGGAGATTTATATTTAGGCTTATTATATAATTTCTATTGGATAGAGTTCTTATTATGTGAAAATATGGGATGTTATATTTGGTATCAAAGAAGTTCATCCTTAGGATGACTTGAGAGTACTAGGTTTATTGTGTTTCTTATGTGTGTATATTTTGTTGAAATTTAGTCTCGAGAAGTAGGCGAAATGTTTCTAGTTGTATGTTTGGTAATGTGGTCTTTAAAATTTTGGTTGTATTCGAGTTAAGATGATTGTAATTAATGAAGATGAAAGTATTAAGAAAGAAAATGAATATTGATAAAGTGATAAGGGTGCACACTCATAACTAGATCAAGATGGATTTCTATCATTAATTCTACACGTTTAAAGTAAATTTAAAAAACATGTTTTGAATGATTAGTTGTATTTCATGTGCAAATTGATGTTAGACATATGTTGGATTTTATTGTAAGAAGTTTTCTTATATTAAATGTTTTATTGGAACTCAAATACTAGATATAGAGTGTTTTGTGAAAATAAAAATAATGAATGATGTGATGTATGATATGTGCTCCGTTCTCGGTTTTTGTTGTTTGTGTGGAATTATTGGTTTTGTTTTCATTTTGTAGGAAATAGAAGGAAACATTGGAACTGCATCTTACTTTATAGTTCTATGTAGTGTGATTATTTATGATGTAACAATTTTGATTTGTGTGCATATGTATAATTATTCATATTATCCAGACTAGTTTTCTAAATACCATGGTCTCTTGTATTATTGACCATAGTTAGACCTAATATGCTCTAAATATATACAAAAGACATATTGTCTTCTGTTAGCAAAATTTATCTATTCTTCTTTATTTTCAAAATCTTTTCAATTGATATATGCCAAATAGTACTTTCAATACGCTGTAAGGTATTTCACCTTCAGACCAACATCGATGTTATCATGTATTTATTTTAAATCTTATTTAATCATAATTCTTTCGTGCCAAGATCATTCATATTATTTATTCTATCCTATCTCTCATTTGTTGTGAAATCGAAAACAATCTTTAGTTTTATGGTTAGTTATCAGTTATAGTGGTATTTTTGTTGCAATTTATATTAAGGTAATTTTAAGTTTTTTTTATACATGATTCCTTTCTATAAATGTTTGTTAGCTAATTGAAATCTTGATACAGATACATTTAGCCTATTTATATTTAATTTTAGTTGTATCATATTGTTTGATAATAAGAGATATTACATAGAAGTTTGACATCGTTCTTTTGCTTGACAGTGAGTAAGACCAAGCTATGTTCATGACTTCATATTGCTTTTTTTTTTTTTAAAGGAGTTTGCAATATCTTTCATTTGTGCTATGAAACAATTCTTTATGATTGGAGCTTAATACTTGTTTTAGTTCCTTTGACAATACATGTTTTTGTACCTGATTTTTTATATATATAAGAATAGGTTTTCTACAACAGATATGAACATTTGTCAAATATTAAGATTAGGCCGTTTATTTTTTCTATTCTTTCTTGACTCGTCTTAGTGTTTCATTGTGATTTATGGTTATCTCTTGTTTGAAACATGGGAGAGACCATGGGTTTGTACTTGATTGTTCATTTTCAGTTACTGTTTTCCATTTTTCTTAGTCTTAATTGATAAAATCCTATAATAACAAGGAAGTAGATTATTCTTGAACATTGAGTAATTCTATTAAAAATTAAAGAAATTCACTATCGATTTGCATATTGTGATGACAAATATTTTATATTAAAAGAGCTGCTAATATGAAAGATTTTGTTCAATGTTCATTATCATACCTGATTTATAATGGTAATTATCTCTATTTGATTTGAAGATGAGACTTTACTGATATTGGTATTTATGAATCATTAAAAATTGTAATGTTGTTATCTTTCCTTATTTTCTATCTACTTTAAAAGATACAAATATATGTTTGGAGTCTAGCTATACATGCTTTAAAAGTATATACTATTGTATATGATTCCTTATTTATATTAGAAATGTGATCACTGCTCTTTGTAAGTTTTCTCTCCTAAATTGTCTTGATGTTCTTTTATCCTCATAAATCTGTGTTTTACCAATTTACTCATGCGTTTTTTCACTTTTTTGTTTTGTTTTATATTTCTATGTTTTATGTTTAGCTTTCTTTCTGGTTTAAATCTTAGGTATGCCTTTTTGTCATCTCTTCTAACCCAAATTATTCACTCATTTTCTCCATTTTTTTATAGTTAGCCACGACATTTTTTTTTTACTAATTTACTTGTGTGATTACTTTAAGAGATAAGACCTATAACTTCTTATTATTAATTATGAACATGTCTAGAATGGAGTATTTTGAAAATTTATATGTTGTTAGTATGAATTATACAAGATGTATAAGAAACTTTGAAAATACAAGTAATTTGTTATGAGTTGTGACACTATTGTTTTTTTAGTGACAACTGTTATGGTTTATTTTCCAAGATTGGTAGTTGTGAACTCTCTCTATTTTGAACTATTGCTTCTACGTTAGGTTAAAGTGACTCGGGTGAATGCATGTTTGTGTTGTCATGTTTATGTTTTCAAACTTGGTATGCACCATATTATGCTTTAATAGATCCAGGTATATAAGTAATTTAGTATAAAATAATTTGTAATGTTATTGGTTAAAAGATATATTTGTTTTTTTACAATTGAAGTGTTTGAATGATCATGAAAGGATTGTACTAACATGATTATTAATTATCATTCCTTTTATATATAATTATATAATAACGATCTCAATATTGCATGTGAATATTCTAAATGTTGTACATTATGATTGAAACATTTTATGTTTATGAATTTGAATAATGCAATGTTGGTAATATGATTAGGACATGTTTTGTATTCTTTAAAAAGATGAAAATATAATAGACAAGTAGTGCCTTGAAAAGATTTCATGCTCAAACCTAGGAATAGGACAAAAGAAAGGTTAAAGCAATGTGATGATCTATATATAGATGTGAATACAAATTATAAAGTTATAGAAATGTGAAATATATTTTCATATGTCATGATTTTTATATGTGATTTCTGTTGAATATTGGATGGTCCAAAGTCCATTTAGATGATCAAATCATTTGATAAAGTTTTGATGATAACAAAACTCAAGTATACATTTATATTTGATGATTTGTATACATTGTGTAATTAACATTATTATTAAAGCAGCAAACACATGGTCCATGATGTGATTAATTGATCTTATAAAATATTTAAATGTGATTAATTGATTTTATAGAATAATGTGCTTTAACATTCAACTTTGTTCATAATGGAAATTATTCAAATTATTATGGAGTATTAGTGTGATTAATTGATTTTATATCATATTGTGCTTTAACGTTCAAATTTGTTCATAATCAAAATTATTCAAATTATTATGGAATATTTAAATTTGATTATGTTAGTATTCTTGCAATACTAAATGAATTTGATGAAGCCATACAAGACAAGTTCAGCTAAGCAATGGCAGCAAGCAAGCAATTGGATTTTGGTCTTGATTTGGTGTGAGTGTGTTCGAGATTGATTGGCAAAGAAC
>Ga0099824_1002972_pt1 | contig 24836 bp, 10 predicted proteins | sample SiratrowhiteBW_FD_76837 | JGI IMG/M metagenome (GOLD analysis project Ga0099824, IMG submission 76837) | Root nodule microbial communities of legume samples collected from California, USA - Siratro white BW | ecosystem: Host-associated > Plants > Roots > Nodule | place: USA: California...
AAAAAAAAAACAAAATTATATATAAATATATAATCATATAAAAAAAAAAAAAAAAAAATATTATATATATATATATATATATATATATATATATATATATATATATATATATAAATTAAGTCATATATAAACTAATTTAAACTTATAAACAAATTAATTTCAATTTTTCTTCTATTTTTTTCTAAAAGACTTATAAAAAAATTCCATCAATTATACCTATGGAAAATCCATTCTATAAATTAATACAAGCTTAATGAAAAAAATAATTTTGGATCACTCATGGAGAATTTTGGCTCAACTGACTAAATTAAGCGACACATCAAGCCCAAAAGTAAAATCTATTAACCAAATGTATGGATAATCTTCTAAGCATAAATAAATCTTGATACATATGTGAAACATAGGAAGAAAATAGAGGTAGTAATTCTAGTAAGATTTTTTCAAAGAGAGATTTTCGGTGTTAAAATATTTAATTTTTGTGTTGATTTCACCAATTACAGGTTAACCATTTCTATGGTATATTAAACTTATTACAATAATAGGCGACAGTTTAAAATTATTTATAAAATTAGCGACAAATAGTTGTGATTTTCTATGTCTTGTGCACCATAATTTAAACAGTAATAATTTTTGCTTCAAAGTTTATAAAACACTGTAATAATTGATGATTAGAATTCAAGTTTTTAATGATACTCCCATGTATGATACGATTTGTTCACATGAAACTGGTAGGGCTTTCACTCTTTTTCTTTTCTTTTTATTGGTAATAATGTTTGAGTAATGATTGAAATTATTCAACCACTCATTTCCTTTCAATGTTGGTGTGATCTTTGTATGAAAAATTATTTGAAAGTAACATTTAACAATTATTCATTAACTGCTGTTAAAAAAAAAATAAAAATTATTCATTAACTGTTTGGAAACAATGAAGAAAATGTTATCTTGGATCAGCCTTAAAATCTTGACTAGTTTTTTTAATAATAAAATGTCATTATCATTATAAGAAATTATTATCCAAAACATGGCTTATCCCAATCACATCCTAAACTGTTTATATGGCACCTTCTTCAAGGTTTGAGTAAGATAATCCAAAGTTTCTTATGATCTTCATTGCCAATGGAATGGGACCCACCATTTGTGTGCCCACTAGTGGATGCTGACGATGCTCAGGTAATAATTTATTTTACTGTGGTGAAGTTTAATAGGAAAAAGTTTATGCTAGAAAGTCATTTGTTATATTTTGAAAATTTTAATTTTCGTGTAGCACGAGTTTGAAGATTTTTTACACTCTTAATAAGATTATTAGTGCTATGTAACGTTGTGAAAATAAAAATAATATAAGGTATCATGTTGTTATTTAATACTTTCTGATATGAATAGAATAGTTGGATAGTTTAATTTTACAAAATCTTTTATTGTTATGATCATTGTTCCTATATTTTCTCTAAGGTGAATATTTATATTATGTCAATATTTAGATTTGGAATAATAGGTAAAAGATTGCCTAACGAAATAAGGAATTTTATTTAATTAGATTAATTAATGGATAAGTTTAAGTTTATTATTTTTAAAGAGTTTTTATTAAAAGAATTTTGAGATTCTAAAGATTTTCTAATTAGACTCGTATATGAAATAATGTTATTTATGATTTGAAGATAAATGAGAGCTAAAGTTTGGGTCACAATATTTTTATTTGAGAAAGTGAATTAATAAAACTTAGGTTAGGGAAATTATGATTCAAAGAGAATAATTAGAACGGGTTGTATTTGTATATATTTATTGTGACGATTGTAAAATACTTTATTTATTAGAAACTTTTTGTTTTTTTTTTTTACTATTTTGTGTGTAAGTTAGTATTTGGTTGTCTAAGGATGATCTGGGATGAAAAAATTGCATGTTGGGACAAAAATGGAGGTTTCCTCTATGAGACGGTTTCTTGTTTAAGTATTTTTAAGTAAAAGTTTTAGCGATTTCGTTTTCACTCAAACGGAAGATTTTTTGTTTATCCAAAAGTGTTAGCGGTGCTGAGGTGACCCAAGGCGGTGAGCTTTTCACTCAAGCCACAAAAATCTTGCATAAGCGAAAGTTATGGCATTACCATTTTTGTTCCAAAGAAAGAATTTTCGCTCAAGCAAAAAGACTGACAATGTTGACGTGACAAGATGTTTGCTCAAGTGATAGATTTTTTGCCCAAGTGAAAAGTGTCGAGAGGAGAGAAATTTTTCTTTAGCTTATTTTCACTCAAGAGAGAATTTCTTGCAAAAGTGAAAATGGTTAAAGGAAAGAGAATCAATTTGTGTTAATTTTCGATCAAGCAATGAAGGCGCTCAAGTAAAAGTCAACCAGAATTTTTAGGTATTTTGGAATTCTATTATGGTGAAATTGAGGAATTATTGGATAGTTATGCACTTGTACTTTAAGATAAGTGATGTAAGGTTGAGTAGAGACATTTAAGGTAAGTGATGTAAGGTTGAGTAGAGACGGGAGTTGGCGCCTATAATCTACTATTTATGTGTGAGGCTAAGTAGAGTCAGAAGTTGGTGTCCATAATCTACTAAGATATGTTGATGAGATGTGTGGTACCTAACGAGATACAACTACATCTAGTGTAGTGATTTATGCTAGAATGAATTCAATGAGACCCGAAATTCCAATAGTAGCTCTAGTCATGTAGACTAGAGTGTCAATTGGTGAGAAGTTGATGTAGAGCTATTGGAGGTATGTCCAATAGTGAGGTAGACCAAATTGAGGTAGGGTGGTTAGGTAACTACTATGATTGGGAGTAGCAATATAGTAATAGACCACAATGTGACCTGTAGGTATTAGTATCTAAGTTCGGATACAATAACCATGGTTTTGAGAAGTCGTGTAGATATCATTGGTTATTATGTGTTTGACGTGACAAATATGATGATATGTAGGTGAATTGATGATGATTATTTGATTATGCTTGTATACGTGTTTATGCGGTGAATTATAACAATTTTGTCAATTTTTGCAAATGTAGTATCACATGATAAATGGTTAAATGTGGACTTTTCTTTGACGTGTGATCTATCAAAATTTTTCGTAAACTTAGTTTGTAAAAACTCTCATTCTCTTGTTAGCATGGATTCAATAACATGCAATATTGACGAGATTAGGAAAAATAATGATTTAAGGTTAGTATTTTTAATGGGTTCGCTTATAAACTTAGACTACGTCCAATGCATGATAAAGTTATAAGCACCCTAATGTTGCAAAGATATAAACAAGTATTCTTTGGACCTCAGCTACTCATGACTAAAATAACCTATGTATTATTTGAACACATAACTACTTTTAGCTAAAAAAGTCAAGTATTGTTTAGAATCTAGCTATTCTTGGCTAAAACCTGAGTATTGTTTGAAACTCAACCACTCTTGACTAAAACACTTTTTATTACAAAAGAGGACAATCTAAAAGATCATTTTTAACTAAAAAGAGGTGTAGCATCTTGAGACGTATACAAGATAAGGTCCACTCTTTTAGGTTGTGGATGAATATAAACAATGTTCTTAAAGAAGCTTTAGGACACAAAGAGATTTTATCTTAGAGCTTTAATATGATGCATTACCGTAAATCTTTCTTCAACATTAGGATCTCCTTTATATAGAAAATTAAAGTAATTGTTGCAAATCCTTTCTGCTCATGGAGAAACTTCAACAAAAGGTCTTCATCTTCAGCTAGCATTGCGTACATAAATGTAGATATGCATTAAATGTGCTCTACAATAAATATTTATCCCCTCTTTAATCAACATCTTGATAATTGACACAAATTGACAAGGTCAGAATACTTTTACCCAAACTACTTTTTCCCAAACTGGAGTAAAACACAAAATCTTATAAGACAAACAGTCTTTCCAAAGTTGACATATAGGCATGACAACATGGTTGTTGGTATAGAGCAACTTTAACACGTTTTTTAAGAAATTGTACATATAGACATGAACTTTATGAGATATTCTTGGTAGACGTAGAATAAATATATAAAATATTTTGTATGGTATGAGTTAGATTTTGCTTGTCCGACGAAGCAAAGAGTAAAAGATCATGTTGTATCAATTACATAAAACACTTACATCTTAAAAGATCAATTGTTTAACAAAACTTGCATCTTTTAAATAAAGCACTTTCATGATTTATATTTTATTGAAAAAGCACTCAATCAAAATTAATAAGGATGTGCTCATAATTATAAATTTCTTTTCTAAACTAAAATGATTGTTAACTTAACTTCTCTTATCTTAATGTTTATATGCTTCTTTACGAATAATTAACAAAATTAGAAAAGTTTAGAAAGTCCTAAATTACTCTTAAGAGACCTTGTTCAGAAGTTAAACACATCACTACATATATAAATTATCAAAAATTAATCTATTTGACTAAAATTTCACGTAATCACAAAAATTCATAAATGTAAAGAGACTAAGAATCAAGCATCAGAAATATAAGAAAAATAGAAAACTTATTAAAAGCTAAAGTTTGATTAAGTTAAATCATCCCGTGATATATACTCTCATCATCTAATGTGTGTTCTAATCAAATAAAGGATAAGAAACAATATTATAAAACTAAAAAAAATTAAAAGTTTTAAAGTTTAGAAATACAAAATATTTTAAATATAAAAGGTAAATCTATTTTAAATTATATATAATTTTTATAACTTTTAAATAATAAATTTTTCATTCTATATTTAATTTAAATCTTCTCCTCTAAACTTATAAAATAGATCGGTATAATATTAATATCCAATAACATTTTAATTAATAACAGACAATGCATTAGAAAAAGTACGTATGATAATGTGATACTAAAACTTCTTTTATATTTAATAATATTATTTTGTAATTTAAAAATATTTTTTCTTCCAACAAATATGGTAAATTTTGAAAAAGAAACGTTACAGCGAATCAATTTCCTTTTTTTTTTCACTAAAGGCAATTTCAACCATACATACAAAAAGGGATATATGTTTTTGATAGATAGAAAAAATAAACGTGTTGATAAATAAACCTCTTGAAAATTAATAAAAAATTTAATATATAATATATTAAAAAGAGGATATATGTTTTTATAGGTAGAAAATTTATTTTTTAATGTGTATATGTATAAGACAGAAAATAGTATTATTTAGATTACCCTTTAGCAGAAAAGTGCAAAACGCGGGTATGCGTGTCACGAAAATTTGGAAAAGTTCATCTTAAAAATAAATTTGGAAACAGCGACACTACCTGCCCATTTTAAAGAAAGTATTATAAAATTTCCGAAATTTAAATTTATAGCCTTAAATAGCCATATTGTAAATTTAAAATATAATGAAATCATAATATCAAAGTAAATCATTATACTGACATTATCCATTTTAAATAGTTTTCATACAAATTAACATTTTCTCTATATATGGAAGATATAATTAAATCATGATATAAAAATAAATCATCATCACATCACTATATCTTAATTAAAATTACCACCAATCACCATGATCAATTAGTGTGAATCTATTATAGTTAGTTGAATTCAAGTGTTAGTTACGAAAGGTAATTTTTATATCAATCTTAAAAAGTGGAAAATTTTACTCTGAAAGAATTGATTCTAAATCTGAGATTGAAATATTATATTATATTTACTACACTTCAAAAGTAATTTTACTTTATTATCTCTCACACTTTTAATATATTATAACAAATCATCTATAATAAAATAGATCGTTTTGTGAGAATGTTGCACTAATAAACAGTAAAAGTACATTAATTCGCTACAAACTTTATCTTATGAAAGAAACAAATGTATATAATTAAAAATTAAAAAAATAAGAAAATTCATTCAATAGTAGACGTTGATTACATCAAAATTTAAATTATTAACATTAATTAAGAAAAAAATTAACTAACTTTTAAAATATCTATCAAACAAAAAATAAGTTGAAATTGAAACATTAAATTGTGATATAACACTTTTGATTCTAGTGCTTGTAATTTTTTTAATACATATTTGATAATAGTATATTATTGCTAATGTATAACAATATATAAAGGATTCTCTCCTCATACTTTTTATATTTATATTTTACACTTAATTATATTTTAAAGTAAAATAATAAAACAATATACAAAAGGATATGTATTTAATATTTCTGTTTCACTCTTAATTATATTTTAAAATTAAAAATTAAAATTAAAAATAAAATATCTAAATGCTAAAAAGGAGTGTCGTGTAATCATCCATTATTTTTTAACCACCTTCCACTAGTAATTAATAAATATAAATAATTTGTATCAATTTTACTCTTCTTAAATATAAATTATTTTTTATTTGTTTAAGAAAAGGTTAAAATGAGATGAAACTAAAACATTTTATTGTTTAAGTTAAAAAACTTAAAAATAGTAAAAACTAATTATTCAAACTTCATTTTATAAAAATCATAATCTTTTTAAAATACTTTTTTTATATATTTTTGTTAGATTTATGAGTTAACCATTCATTTTGTTTAAACTTTGAACCTACCACAGTAGAACTAGTAGAGAATAAAAGATATTCATCTAGTTATAATTTTATTTATAATAATTTCTTCTTTGTCCCTTTTTTTTTTTTCTTTAGGTTGTTGTTAAGAATAATGGTTTGTACTCTTGTGCTTGAGAAAAATAAATCTATGTTAGTTTAGAATTGTAGTGATATATTTAGTTTCATGGGCAAGTTTGAACTTCTTGCGTGAATCAAGGACTATTGAAGTTTTGTGGAGTAAAAAAAATTTCCGGTAAGAGAAACCACTATTATTTGCTTTTCTAAATGATTCAAAGGTAAATTCTTAAGATAAAAGTGAATGATTATTGAATGTTTATCCATTGAACTTGTAAGATGTATAAAAACAGTGAAGTTTGGAAGAAATTTTGATAAATGTTAAATTGTATTATAACAACTGAATTTAGGTGTGATAGGTTCATCTTGATAACTCATTGTTTTGTTTAGAATTATATGATCGGGTTTGATATGGTTAGCTTTGATTATGTTAATATAAATTTGAAAGACATGTGTTAGGTTGTTTATGTCGTCCAATTTAAGCAAGTAAGTGTAAAGAGAGTTAGTTTTCTTTCAATTGAATTTGTAATGTCGATGTAAGTTGAAGATTTGTTGATATTAATATTAGGTTAAGAATTAATTTTGTACATGAATTGTACTATTAAGTTAGTAATTTGGGAATGATTCATTTTGTGAACTTGTTTCTTGAACTTGGAAAATTAGATATTGAATAAAAATGTTGGTAATAAAATGCTTTGATTTTAATTTAGAGCCAGTACTAACATGTAGAGTTAGAAATGTTGTATAGAGGTTATGAGTTAAAATTACCTAACTCTTTGTTGTTGACTTTCTCTTGAGTTTAGGTTGTTATGCTCAATTGGTTGAAATTTATGTCAATATATGTTAATTTTGTTATATATTAAAGTGTTGATTTTGGGTGTTTGAGTAGTTTGAAATTCTCAAAATTTTTTACAAAAATACACTCAATGGATTTTCCAATTACCCTTCCTAGTTTTCCAACAAATTCGAGGAAGATAAGAAGTGAGATTTAGCGGGAAAATTCTACTCAGTAGATCCCCCATTTGCCCAATAAATTTGAACTTAAGAGTGAGTGAAGAAAGTTTGTGTCCTCAATCAACCATTTTTGAATTAGGCTTATTGGTCTTTATGAAAATTGTAGCTTTGGATATTAGCTTTCTAATGTCTTTTGAATCAATTAAAGATGTCTAAAACTCTAATTATCTCTATTTTAGTTAACAAAGACAAAACTGTCAATTTTAGTTAGAATTGTTGTGATTTTTGGACCTTTAAGCTAAGTAACTGTCTTTTCTAAAACTTCAAGTCTTGATAGGATTTGTAGTTTATTCTCTTAGCTTTCTTATTTGTTATATTTGAGTTTGATTGGATATGTGAAACTTGGTGTAATTTATTATCTTTAACTATTGTTGTCGAATGATTTATGCTTTATTAGTTATTTTTAAATTATGATGCAACATAATGAAGTAAGAGAACATGAAGTGAATATTGTGTTAAATACTATTAGTTTATTTTATTTAAATAATATTGACATTCACAATTTTAATTTTGATATTGTGATGACATTATGAATATATTTACATATTTTTCTTTAGTGCTTTGTGATATATGTAGATGAATATGAACTCTTGTAAACCTTGATTCTTAGGTTCTTTCTTCATTTAAATTTTAAGTTAAATCATATGTTAGTATCTAATAAGATATATTTAAACTCAAAATGTGTTTATCATTTATTGAATTTAATATTGTGGTTTGTATATATTGATTTTTTATTGGTTTATGTATTGGTAACATAAAGGATAAATGATTTTGCTGTGACAATAAAATTATTTATTATAATCTTTCAAAAGTTTCAAACAAAAGATGTGCTTTTTGTTTTGTCTGGTATACTATAAACATATGATATTATGATACTATAATCCTTCAAATTTCAGATATAGAGAGTTGTACGTCATATTTTATATCTATTTTGTATATAGATGTATATAGATATATAGAAGATGTAATATTTTAATAGATATTAATTATTAACTATTTTTTTATAAAAACTCTTTATAGTAAATAATAATTATCCTTAAATATTATATAATTATGATATTATAAAATAAAAAAATATTTATATATAACTATTAATAAAGAAAATTTCTCCTTATAATTTTATCACTTTATTATTCATAACATAAAAACTACTTATAATAAATAATAATTATTATCCAATACTATATAGTTATAATATTAAAAATTAAAAAAAAATATTTATTTTATATTTTATTTTAATAATTATGTTTTAATTATATTCTTTATATTATCATAAAAAAGTGAATACACGTAGTGCCTGTACTTTCATTAGTAGTGAAGAAAAGAGTTATATAATTCAAAAAAGAAAAAAAGAAATAAAAAATTTATTCATATTACAATCATAATTATGTTGATTAAGTATCTAATGTTTACCAAGTACTTAAATATATAAAAAGAATAATACTTAATCTAAAAGATAGACATAATATTTTTTAAACTTTCTAACCACTTGTATAGCCACCTTCAGAGAGTCCGAATAACATAGACTAATCGAAAACTAATTATTATTACAAGCCTTAAAAGTTTATATTTGCCATAACTACTTATCATATTCCAAACACTTATAAATATAAAAATCTAGTTCAATTATATATTCAGTCAGTAAGTGTTTTATCAACAAAATTCAGATAATATATAAAAAAAAAAACATGTTTAGCTCCATTTAAAACTCTATGGACTCAAAGTCAACTTCACAAGATCTCTGTTCTAGATCGGTAAAAAACATCTAACACTTAAAATATTTATATATAGAAGAAAACAATTGAACTAATTAATATTATTCAAAATTTCATTAAAATATCAAGAAAACCGATGGGAAATTGTTGCTAGAATTGATTTTTGCACTATAAAATGATGTTAGTGACAATAATCACTAGTTAAAAAAGTCAGAAAATCATTGATGGTAAAAATCTCCTTAGAAAATCATTGATGATAAAAAAAATGACACAATGACACACAAATTAGGTTATGAAACTATTCAATTTATGGGAAGAGAAAATATAATTGAATTACCTTATTAGTACTAATAAGAAAGAGCCATTCCATATATTTGTATTGTTTAAGAAAAATAAAATTATAGTAGCAGTAATATAAAAAAAAGTATTAGGAAATAATTTGTAGTATGTTATATTCTTGAGAGATGGGAGTCTTTGCTATTATGTCATGCTATTAAAGTGTCTGATACTTTTAATATTTAAATAACTTATTGTTATTTTTTTTTAATTTTTGAAATAATTAAAAATAAAATATAAATATAAAATGTGTATACTAAACTGAGAAATCTCTTTATATATTAATATAATTAGTTAATTTCCATTTTTTTAATTTTAAAATATAACTAATAATATAATAAGGATATGAAATCAACATACAACTTGCTTCTCGCCTCGCCAACAACATGCGTTATATTATGATTTATATAGTGGAAAATAATTTGTTAGGATGATTAATTAAAAAAAAAAGTGAAAAGTGATAAAGAAGATGAAAAAAAAAAATATCAGCCAAATAAAAATTAAAGAACACTTTTATTTATTTATTTATTTATTTTTTCTAGCAAGACCATAATAACAACTACTACTTCAGCCAGTGATTGCTTTTGCTTCTTCTCACTTTATTCTTTCTCTCTCTTTCTCTCTCTTTGCCCCTTCAAAGATGCACTTCAATCTTTTCTTTTGGCAAAGACCAGCATCCTTAATTCTTCAAAATTCTTTTACTACATAATTGCTCCCAAAAAAAACCTTTGCTTTTTTCTCTTCTTCTGCACCCATTTATTTTTTCTCCTGGAATTTCGATTTTTAAGGTTGTTCTACATCGTGTTTCATTGTCCCTCAACGCCTTTCAGCGGAAATTTCATCTGGGGTTTTCGTGGATCGGACCCAGATCCTGTTTCTGTCTGATCCAGCTATATTGTTAAGGTATACCTTTCTTCTCACTGTAGTTGAATGAACAAGTCAAAGTTCCTCTCTTGCTCCTTACGGTGTTATGTTACGTTATGATACACAAATTTATAAATTAGTTGGTTGGTATCAATGGACAGGGCAATTTGCAATTTTTATTTGTTTATTTTTCTTTTTAAAATTTGGTTATTTGTTTGTGTCTTGGTATAAGCTTGAGGGTTGGTATAACTGTGAGGGTTGTTCCATTTATTTATTTTGGTAGGAAAGGGAGAGGGCTATTTTGTTGGATTCCTGTTATTTTTTTAATATATTGGGGATTTGGGTTAATTTTGAGTTTGGAGTTTGTTTGTGTTCCAGATTTGTGATAATAAGAAGCACCATGGATGTTGATAAAGATTTTTTTGCTGAATCCTCTGGCTGCCATCAATTAGTGTTTTTTGTTGATAAATTTAGCAAAGATGATACTATCTTATGATGACTAAGAGAATTGATGCTGAAGAGAGGTTATTGTTTCATTGGATGTTGTCTCTGTCTGAGATTCAGTGAGCACTTGCTTGGCTAACTTGCTGATTGAGGTTGCTGCTTTGTATGTTTTGAAGAGTTTCAATAAGGAGTGTGTTCTAACAAAAATCTTGTGTTGAGCCAATTTTAAGTTATGATCAAGCAGATATTAAATAGGCTCCCTCGGAAGCCCTCCAAGTCGGGGGAAAGCCGGGAAGGAGGGGTGTTATCGACGCCCTCTTCGACTCCGTCGACAAGTGCGAGGAGCAACGATGTAGCCGGCCACCGGTATGGAAATTCAACTGGTTCCACTCTTTCAGGCGTTGTCGATTCTAATCTGGTTCCTGGAATAAATCATGGTGACAAGATTGCACAAGCTATGAACTCAAAACTGAATCTGAATGGGAGTTTTCCAGTTTCTGCCTATGAAGCCTTGCCAAGTTTTCGCGATGTTCCGAATTCAGAGAAGCAGAATTTGTTTATAAGAAAGCTGCAAATGTGTTGTATTTTATTTGACATGACTGACCCTACGAAGAACCTCAAAGAAAAGGAAATTAAGCGGCAAACATTAGTAGAACTTGTGGATTATGTGTCATCTGCTAATGGGAAGTTTACAGATGTTATGATGCAAGAAATTGTAAAAATGGTGTCCATAAATTTGTTCCGGACATTTGTTTCTCCTCCTCGTGAGAACAAAGCTCTTGAAGCATTTGATGTAGATGAAGAAGAACCTTCCATGGACCCTGCATGGCCTTTCTTGCAAATTGTGTATGAACTGCTTCTAAGGTTTGTCACATCACCTGAGACTGATGCAAAGTTGGCAAAAAGGTATATTGATCATTCATTTGTCCTGAGACTGTTGGACCTTTTTGATTCAGAGGATTCCAGGGAACGGGAATACTTGAAGACAGTTCTTCATCGTATTTATGGGAAATTTATGGTGCACCGACCATTCATCAGAAAAGCAATCAACAATATATTCTACCGCTTCATTTTTGAAACTGAGAAACACAATGGGATTGCAGAACTCTTGGAAATCTTGGGAAGTATAATCAATGGATTTGCTTTGCCACTGAAAGAAGAGCACAAGCTGTTCCTTGTGCGAGCACTTATTCCTCTTCATAAACCAAAATGCATACCAATGTACCACCAGCAATTATCTTACTGCATTACACAGTTTGTGGAAAAAGATTGCAAGCTTGCTGATACTGTTATACGGGGATTATTAAAATACTGGCCCATTACAAATAGTTCTAAGGAGGTTATGTTCATAGGGGAGCTAGAGGAAGTCTTAGAAGCAACTCAACCTGCAGAGTTTCAACGATGCATGGTACCCTTGTTCCGGCAAATAAGTCATTGCTTGAGCAGTTCACATTTCCAGGTTAGTTAGTTATAGTACTTTCCGTATGTTTCCACTTTCTCTTTTGTTTTCCGTGATGACTTTTCAACCCTCAAAATAGATGAAATGAAGCCTAAATTTGCTTGTTGGTTGTTGCCTGATTCGTGACGTATGGTGGGGGAAATTTGGTGAAGAAACCACTTTTCATATTCAAGTAATATCCTAGTTCATTTTTGGTTAAGATTATTACTGGAGAAGTTTGTTCTTTTCTGTTTTTGAAGCTCTCTGGAAAGTTGACAAAAATAATTAATTGTTTCTTTAAAATATAAGCCAAACATGGGTCTCAGAAGACATGAATAAGTTGGCAAAAATAAGTCAAACCCGCACTTAGTTTTGTTTTGTATGTTAGCCTGGAAACATGGGCCTCAAAAGACAAATTGTAATGCCATTTGAAAATAATTTAATGTTGGATTACTACCACTAACACAAGGAGCAGTTACATGCAGTTTTTTTAAAATGTGTGCTCACTTTTAACTCATAATATCACTTGATTTTCACTTCTGTGACCTTTACTTATGAAAATTGATGAAGGATATTGGTTAATGTGGCTTTCTTGTGCTGTTTCCAATGTTTTATTGCTTTTACTTGGACATTTCTGTTTTTTGTTTTTCTGATAGATTTTCAGAATGCTTGAACAAAATTTTGGTGTAAGATTTGTGGTTTGTTATTTCTGTGACAATTTGTTTTCTTTGAGGATGAAGTATCCATACTACTCAATGCGGGGCCTAGACACCCTGTAATATACAAAGTCCCTATCATAGTGCTGCCTCTGAGCCATTGTTCCAATTGTTGTACTTTACAATGTCTCACTCAGCCTTTTTGAGCAGCCCTTCCGTAGGTATATCCTGTTTCAAGACACTAGCAATGGACCCTGCTATCAATTGAAAGTACCCAAGCTCCTGGAAACCCTCCCTTAAAGATTAGCTATCAAAGGGGGCAAAACCAAGCCACTTATTTACTCTGCTTAACATCCATACCACTCAATGTGGGTTTCAATCACCTTATAATTCCCAAGTCTGACTCTGGTAGCTACCAAGAGGATAATCAAGTCACTTAAGTACTTCACCAAACACCCCATACTAGATGTGGGATTTAAGAGGATAGAGTGTGCTGTTCAGTGCATCAGCACTAGTTAAAGGGTAAAAATGGGCTGACAATTGCACGAACTGAAAGTTGGTATCACCTTTATACGTTGTTATAGATATGATAGCCAGGATTGTTTTACTTGGTGTTTATCATTGATTGTGTTTTGTTTACGAGCCTCCAGTTGATAAGTAAATTCAAAGGTGTAATAGCCATGCAAAAAGTATGAGAAGTTTGGTTAAAGTATGCAACAGAATTTGATAGGAGTTTGATTACTGTCAAAACCTCACTCAGTTGACAAACTCACAACTACTGTCCTGTATAATTGTAGTTTTATGGAGTCAAAATATGCAATAGAAACTGTAATTGCAGCTTCAAAATTATTCGCTCTTCAATACATTTATTGGAATGTATCCATTGGAAAGTCCCTTTAATTCTGTTAAAGGGACTTTCTTTGAGGGTTGGGTTGCTTTAAATCCAACCTCAACGCTGATGGTTTAGTCCCAAATTGATTAGTGAACAGAAAAATATACAATATATAAGTAGGATGTAAACTTCAACTTACTATTAGTTTTTTTGGGGTTGAGTTAGGTTCAAATTCTCATTCTAACATATTGGAGGAACCTTTTCCTATTATTGCTGCTGTTGCATTCAGCTGTCACATTGTAATAAATCCTCTAGAAGTTTCATTTCCTCTGGTTTCACTTTCAAAGCATGCACTTCTTGCATCTGTTCTTAACTTCTTATTATATAACCAGCAGTGCAGTTGCTTGAGATTCCTGAATTGCCAGGGAAGAGGAGGCTACTTGTTCCATCTGTAAAACAATATACAGTATGCACTGAGTGTGTATGACTGAAAATTATGCTAAATCAAAGCAAATAAAGTTATTACCCTTTCCCCCTGTACATGCCTTCATAGGACAGTGTTAGGAGGTTGTCCCATTGGAGAAATCATGCTGAGATGTCTATTAATTTTAACTTATTTTATTATTGAAATTAGAAAAGTAGGTACTACTTGGGACCCTCTCCTTCGGTCTTTTACTTTTCGTACTATTACATCATCTTAAAATGTTTTTAAAGATTTTAAGCAATTGTTGAGACAAAATGGGAGGAGTTTGCTTTTTAAATATTGAACTTCCCTAATTTTGGGGGCAAGTGGATCCCTGAATTTTTTATTTTGGTAATCATACCCCTCATTTATTTTAAATTATGTCTCATAGCTAGTCTGTATTTTTTGTTAGATGGTCAAGTTTAACATCTTGGTTTCTAAGCACCATACCCTATATTTATTTATTTTTCTCTTGGATTTAATTATCTACACTTGAAAATTTATGTTTACATTATCTTGTAAAAGTACATTATTGGGAATCTAGAGTGTTGGAACAAATTATAATGCCATTATGTTAACTTTTAGTTTGGATACTTGTTTAACCATGAGTTATTGTCAAGAGTAAAGCTAGATTTTTTTTTTTCTGTTACACATGTTATGTACTCAAGTATGAGTTTTGAGAGTTGAAAAAATCATTTGGCAATAAGATATGTAGGCTATATTCTTACTTTCGGATAAAAAATTCTATGAAATTCAAATAGTGGTTATGTTGCCCCCTTCTTATAGATAACCCAAATGGTGGGGCTAAAGTGAAGATTTTATGTTTTAATTCTGCAAACCACAAAGATTGCGCCCAATATTCTCTTACACACCCACGTGCACATACAAATTTTCCTTGTCCTCTTCCGTCATAGCTTAGATTATTCTTTATTTGGCCAAGGGTCCATAGTTTAGCAAGGTTCTATTATTGTTTTCTTTTTACCACTTATAAAAACAGTGGTAATAGGAGGCAATTGGTTCAAGATAGATTGCATTGTCAAGAATGATATTCTCAAGAATACTATGCTTAGTAATGTTATTTTTGGATAAAGTAAAAACATATTTGTTCAGAATTTGATGCTTTTATCAAAGAGTAAATAGTGTATGCAATGATAGTGTAGAAAGTTTTTACACTGTTATCCAATTATAATCTATTAGAGACGGGAAGTTTGTTAACTTTTACAATAATTATCTTAAAAGTCATATCAACAATGATTTAGAATTGGTTGACAAAGTAACACTTTTTCCATTAACAGTGCATAAAAATTAAGCTCCTTCAAAATTCCTTGGAAAGGTAACGTACCCAACCCTCACTTTGGGAACAAAAGCCAACCATGCAAAACAGGAATGTTATTTTCCTGGGAATCAAAATCAACTCAGTAGGAATTTTAAGCCTTGTAGCAAACATGAGAATGTCATATACCCTAATTTACTCCCAAGAAGAATTTGACAATCCATGAAACAGACAAACCCTTAGACATAAAATCAGAAGTAATCTTAGTATTAAACACTGCTGTGAATGCCTTTCCCAGAAATTAGGCAAAAGTGTTGCCATTTTATTCCGAGTTTGCTCATCATTCTTGGTAGAATTACGCAACAATGGTATGAATTGCTGACATTGTGAGATGCATAATTCTGAAGAGTGGATTACCACAACATCACTCTACCCCCAGGCTCTTTCATGTTTTGATTGCTTCTTAATTTGCAGGTAGCAGAGAGGGCTTTGTTCTTGTGGAATAATGATCACATTGGGACTTTAATCAAGCAGAACCACAAAATTATACTTCCCATTGTCTTACCTGCTCTGGAACAAAATGCTCGAAACCACTGGAACCAGGCTGTCCAAAGCCTGACGATAAACGTGCGCAAGATATTCGCCGACACCGACCCAGAGTTCTATGAAGAGTGCATGATGAAAGTTCGGGAAAATGAAGCACAAGAGAAGGATATGAAGTCAAAGCGTGAGGCCAGATGGAAGCGTTTAGAAGAAATGGGAGGCATGAAAGCAACAACCAATGAAGCTGTTCTGGTTTCTCCAAGAACTGCCTCTCATAGCCCTTCTGGCAAGGCAAGTAGAACTCAGTTGGAGTGATCCTTGTGTTTTTGGTATTGGCATTGCAGAGTTGAAAAGCATAACTTATGCTGCATTGCATTGTGTTGCATAAGAATACAAGGGGTGGTGATAATGTGTTGCTTTTTGTTGGTTCCATTGGCCCACATTGATAAAATTTCAAGGCCAAAACTTGTGGGGTGGTACAAAACAGCTCCAACTTAGTCTTACAAGCATGGAATGAATGAATGAATGTATATATTGGATTTCATGGACAAGAATGGTTGCCTCAAGCCACAGTTTATTTGAGAATTTGTTTTCTAAAGCTGGCCTTTGCTGTTTGATGTTTCCAATGACTTGAGTTCAACTTTTGATCTGCTTTCATACTTAAACTTTGATGGAAGCATCATCCTCCATTTTTTGTTGTCAATGTTTAGTGTTAATCATGGTTCTTTTGTGTAGATGAGTTGGTTGTTTAAGGAAATTGGGCCATTACAGCTTATCGTATGTGAATTGTGGTGGACTCTGTCTTATATATGACATGATGAAAGCAAATTATTTACTGAATGTATTATTGTTGATGAAAGTATTCAATGAATCTTTCTTTTCTATTATTTGTCTTTGAAATTCCAGATTGACATGAAAAAGTGGTTTTATTTTAAGGTTTGCTATTTTGTTTTTGTCTAATTTTTCTTGAATATTTCTGCCTTCAATCTACACAATTCTTTTATGTTTTTTTTGTCCTTGTATTTTTCTCTGTTAATAGTTTTAGTTTTCTATTGAGTAATAATGTTGATTGATTATGTGATAGACATGTTGGCAATCCAATCACCATTTTGTCATCAAATAATCTAACGAAACAATCACATGTAATAATTTTTAATAAGTAAAATAGTAACTAATAATTTATTATAGAAAATTACATGTGTTAATAATGTGAAATTAGTCTTGTATCTAGTGTCGCATTCAACTCAAGAATAAAGAAATAATGGTGTAGAGTGAAATGTTAATCACAACATATGGTGACAAAGAATAAAGGACAAATATAAAGCTAGAAATGAATAAAGTACGTGAATTTTAAGATATGCGTCTAGTTTGCATCTCATGGAGAGATATTTTTAATTCAACTTTATAAAGGGGACACAATGCCGTTATTGGTCAGCTAGAACTATAAAAAAACTTTTAACTAAAACTTATACAAAGATTAATGGTGATCAATGATTTACCACTTAATTATTAGAGCACGTCTATGACTATATTACGTACTTTATAAATAGTTTAATATATTAAGATTTACAAATTTTACTTTAGACTCGAACTTTTTAATATGAAATTATTATCAATAATCTATGTTCAAGAAGTTGAGACAGTGCATGAACTTGTTTTTGAGAATTATAGTTTCAAAAAGATTAACTCATGAAAAGTCATTTGTTTGAAATATTTATGTAGATTTTGTCTAATATCATGCTTTATCTATTTTGAAATTATTTTGTTATCACAATAATATTTTGCTTTGTTAGTATACCTCACCTAAATATATACATAATATGTTTTTTTTTTATCTTTTTCTTTTTTGAAATTGCTACGTCTAGTAGAAAATATTACATGTTCTGTTATGTCTCATGCTTTCATAAACATGCTTGATATGTTTTGAATGCTATGTCTCTTATAGTATATCTAAATCCTTTCAGACAAAACTATAAAAGATGTGTTTATAAGCAAGATAAATGTATTTCAAAATATAAAATAAACTCATTATAAATGATCAGAAAATATGTTTTATTTCAAGAAGAAAATCATGAAAATAAGACAACTTGATAAAATTGATATGCATGTTTCTTTGTCTCCATGACATTGTTTGCCATAGTAAAAAGAGAGAGATTGTTAAGGAAAAAATGAGTTAAGCAAATATTAGATAAAAGTTCTAGATATCGTAAGTCTCACCGATTAATACCAAGTTTTGATGATAACAAACAAGATAAATTTGGTGTGTTTAATATATTTATGTAGTGTGAAATAACTTAATTATGATTAGAAACAAGTCTTGTTTCAAGATATACTTATGAATAAAATACAAAAAGACAAAAATAAAAAGACTTAGAAGAAGATGAAGGTGACAATAACAAACAAATCATTTTCAAAAGTATATGCTATAGAAAAAATACAACACTCTTGATATTTTGATTGTGTGCTTAAACACTACAAGCCGAGAGCTTGAAAGACATGAAGTAGTTGCATATGGTAGACGTTAATCAGATCATGAATGCATGTGTTTCATTTGACAGACAATAAAGCACTGTACCAAGTTTCACTTCATCTCATAAGTTAATTGACGATTATTTAGATAATAAGTACAATGAATATTTCAAGTTGATACACACGAAAAATATTTCAAAGCTTGAGTCTGATGATACAGAGAATGTCTTGTGTGTCTATCCCAAGAAGATCCGGACCAAACATCAACATTTAAATACCTATTAGTATGCGAGTTAAAGTTGTAATAACCAATAACTGTTCTAGCACAATTTCTTTTTTCAACTATAGCTCAACTTTCTATCTTGTACGGTGTGTGTTTTAACCATTGTTTGATGTAAAAGGATATGCTACCTAGGAATATAGTATTGGCAACTATGAAAGAGTTTGTGTGAAGAAGAGAAGAGAAATTAATGTTACATGTCATGCATTTAATTTATTAGAAGATAGTTGAAGAAGAAAGAAGACAATGAAGAGAGTTCAAAGCTACTCAACGACCATAAAAGGAAATACAACAATTACTTTTTTTTCTAACCTATAAGAATACATGCTTCAAAGAAGAAGAACAAGAAAGCAAGTCATAATTTTGCAAATGCTGAAACTCTGTCAAAATATTCTAAGCTTTAAAAGCTTTGTAAAGAACACTATTTGTGTGCATTTCATAGAAATAGCAAGAGAGCCTAATTTGTACATGTCGAAAGACACTATCCTCTCTAGTGAGCTAAGCTTGTGATATGTTGATCACTAAACCTTATGTTTTTAAAAGCCATAAGTGACTTTCTTAAAGAATACTTGGTTAAGTTAAAAGTGGTTTGTTGAAAAAATACTTGTTTAAGCCAGAAATGATTTGGAAAATAATACTTGAACAACGTTAAGCCAGGAGTGACTTGTTGAAATAATAATTGTTTGAGCCAAAATTGGTTTTGGGAAAGAATACTTGTGTATACTTCATATTTGACTAATTGGTTAAGAATTGGATGAAGTTTGTATGATCAGAAGAACCAATATAAAAATACTAAATATCTTTTCACAAACAAAGAAGGAAGAAAAAGCTAAATATAACTGATCCCAGTCATTTCACAAACAAATTAAAAGAATTCCAATATTGATCACCTAAAGTGGTGTTGGACCGTCTAACACTAAAGAGATCATAGTGTTAATGGAAGAAAGTTAACCTCAAGTCATCTTCCAACGAATCCAATAATAAACTCAGTCAATCAATATTCAAAACTTATCTACAACAATGAAAGTTAGTAATAACAGTAGATTAAAAGGGGGATTTGAGGATTGTTGTGCAGGAAATTAAAATAGATGATGTAAAATAATAAAGAAAATAGATTGACTCTCAAGTTCTTTCACAACATATTCTTCCTTAGTTTTCTTAAGATTATTATCCTTTAATTCTCTTCACAGAGTTGAACTCAATCGAAGCGTAAATAAAAAAGAAGAAAATCTTATCAACAAAACAAACGTCTACTGGTGTATTCAATATCTCACCTCCAAACGTTTACTCAATAAGATATATATCTTTTATCTCTTGACTAAGCATACAAGAAATTGATTAAGACTAAGCAAATTAACCAAGAAATCTAATTAAGAAAATAACTAAATTTTTAACAAGCGTTCAAACATAATTATTTTATAGAAAAGAGATTTTAAAAAGACCAACAATAAAACACAAATGTTACAGAGAATTAAAAAATTAAACTTTATAGAGTAGAAACTTGAGAATTCTTGCAAAATCACAAGAGAATCAACCCAAAGAAGTTTATCCTTCCACGAGGTCTCTATTAATAATCTCTTTTTTCTTTACGAAATTAGCTCAGATTTAATCTTAAATATTATTTTCGCAATTATCAAATGTTTCCTTGTGTGTCACAAAATATAAATTTTTGTCTTAAATATCATTTTTATAATTATCAAATATTTCTATCTTTATCATATTTTAACTTGTAGATGCTTTCTTTCCAAATTTGTAGCAAGAGATATTGTAAAATATTTGAAAATTTGCACTAAATCAAGTATGACTTGTAAAGGATTATCTTTGTAGAAAATCTGAAGAATATATGTGCACAAGAATTAATTTGATTTAGAACTCATAGAATCTCTGTAAATAATTAGAAATAAGAAAATATATTATGCTTAAAATCCAAGTTTAACTAAATCTTAATTAAGGTCCAATTAATTTTGATTAGGTAAATCTTATTTAAAACAATGAATTTATTCTCAATTACAGTCTAAGAAATTCAAGGTTAACCACTCTAAGTGTAAATAAAAATATACTCATCAATAACCTTGCAAAAATTCTTAATTATATTGGTGTATTTATCTTTGTATCTTTGACAACACATACATATATGATATAAGCGAAAAACTACGAATTTTTTTAAAACACAATTCAACCAGCCTTTCTTGTGTTATTTATTGTTTTTGATAATTGGTATCAAAGTTGATTCTTTAAAAGGTTGATTGCTTGATAATGTTAGAGGAAAAAAAATCCATGGTGACAAGCATAGATAGGAACTTATCACTGAATGAGCATCTCTCTCCAGACCTTTTGCCTTCTTGGGAGCAAACTTTTCATGTTGAAAAGATAGAACGAAAATGTATGTCAAGTTTACACACTGTCAATTGTGACATATCATTACACGAGGTGACACAAAGACCACTTCCCAAGAAAAGGATTATTGAGAAGAAGAGTTTGGTAGATGTAGTTGAACAACAAGGAAAGATACATGTTTATCTGTGCACTCTCAAATAATGAATACAAAAAAGTATGCAGGCTAAAGATTGCTAAAGAAATACGGGATTCCCTAGTTGTAAACTACGAAGGGAATGAAGATGTATAGCTCAGGAAGTTTGTAACTCTAACTCATCAATATGAATCCTTCACCATAAAAGAATGAGAAAGTGTGAACTATATGTTTGGAGGAATGCAAGTTCTTTTGAATGGGTTAGAAGCTCTTAGACAAACTTTTTCAAAGGCTCAAATAAATTTGAAACTACCAGACAACATACCCAAGATTTGAGATAAAAAAGCAACCATAACTAAGGCTTGAGAGTTGAGGAAGCTCACATGGGATGAACTCATAATCTTAAGGGTACATGAAGTACATTTTCAAGATAGAGATAAAAAATAACTCCTCACCTTATCTAGTTGAGGGTTGAAAGCCAAAATAATGTCAACTCCCAATAGAAGAAAGGAAACCAATGTATTAAAAGCTCTAAAAGAAGCTGAAGATAAATTATCAAATGACGGGTCAAATAATTTAACTGATGAAGATATATCTTTTATGTCAAGATGCTTCAAGCAAAGGGCATGTAAATAGGAGGTTTCGATCTAAAAAAGAAGAAGGATCCTATAGGTAAAAGGAAGAAGAAGCCTCTTAGAATATGGTTAGCTATGAATGCAAAAAACCAGGTAATACAAAGTTCGAGTGTCCTAGATTGAAGATGAGCTTCAAGCTCAAAAAGAAGGGACTAGTGGCTTCATTGGATGAATCTAAATCAGATTTTGGAGCAGAAGAGCATGCCAACCTGTGTTTGATGGTTGATATTCATAAAGAGGTATATCATGCAACATTTTGTCTAAGCAAAATTTAAAGTTGAAACAAAAACCTTTATAGTTATTCTACCTAGTTGTTGTATGGTGGTCTACTTACATGACACCACCCCTTTGTTGATGATGCTTAAAAAGGGGGAGAGCTTAAAGGAAAATTTTCTTAAGACAAAAAGACAGATGAAGATAAAGCAAGGTGAACCCATGCTTAAAGGAAGATGACGACATCATGAGAGACAATGTACATTTGAAGGGGAACCTCTAAGAAGAAGAAAGGAGAATTGTCTGATAGATGCCTCCAAGAAGAGAAAAGAAGAAGACAATAATCAGGAGTCTTCATAAATAAACGAGGCACGCACAAGCTAAAGGTGAGCAACCCATAAGCATCGACTATTGATCGAGTACTGAATTGATATCTTTATTGATGTTCATCAATATAAATAAAAGACCAGTCAAACAAATCCTTCTTGTTATGATTTGTTTATTTGATGTTGCAATATGCTCATGTTCTTATGTATTGTTTTAAGCACCATCAAAAGGGGGGAGATTGTTAGAGCAAAAATACAACATCCTAAATGTTTTAATTGTGTGTTTAAACATAACAAGTCAAGAGCTTGAAACACAAGAAGCACTTGCATCTGACAAACGCTGATCAGATCATGAATGCATGTGCTTCATTTGGTAAATGATAAAGCATTATACCAAGTTTCACTTCATCAGATACGTTAATTGAAGATCATTTAGACAATAATATCAAGACTTGACACACACGAAGAATATTCCAAAACTTGAGTTTGAAGATACATAGAATGCCTTCTACGTTTGTCTCAAGAAGATATGTGCCAAACATCAATGTTTAAATATCTCTTGGGATTTGAGCTAAAGTTGCAATGACAACCAATTCTTTTAGCACAGTTTATTTTTCAACTCTATATGATATGCACTTTTAACTATTGATTGGTGTAAAAGAATCAGCTACCAAAAAAAATAAATATTATCAACTATCAAAGAGTTTGCATGAAAAAGAGAATAGAAATTAATCCTAAATGACATACATTTAATAGTTTTCAACATAAGAGTTCATCAAACAATATTAGAAAATGAAAGAAGACAATCTAAAGAGTTCAAAATTATTATAACGACCAACAAAGAAATTGTAAGGACAATTTTTTTTTAAATGTATAAAAGTACATTCTTTTGTTTTTATTCTTACTGAGATTTATATATTTTTTAAAAAGAATACTTTAAAGTAAATTAAGTTAATTCTATATTACTAGATATATTTTTCTGAATTTTGAATAAACTGTCTAATTTATTATTTTGTATTAAAATCAAAACAAACACTTGTACCCCTTTAATTTTTTAAATTTATTATTAAATATATTACAATTTCAATTTTTTCACCTTTTAAATTTATATATTCACTTTATTATCAAGTTGCATATGCATATATCAATAAAATAATGTGCAGTTTCATATATTATATTATAATAATATTTTTATTTTTGAATAAATTTATCCATACTTATCCAGGATTTTGAATGATTCGTTTCAACGATCGGACTTAATCTAAGTCACAAAAAAACAATTGTTTAAGGGTTATGAAGATTCCATTATCTAATTCTGGTCTTGAAAAATTCAAGTTTTAACACCCACATAGATTTCTTCTTCCTATTTTCTAAAAAATTCAACGTAGGTTTCTTTTTCATCATGCATCATTGTTCCCTACTACAAGCAGCCCTTGTAATTTTTCATTAGTAAATAATATTTTTTTTTTCTCTCTTGTCTATATGCAAAAGATGTGCCTTGTCATTCCATCTATCTTACGATAGGTACAATTATTATAAATTTTTATAAGTGCAATCAAAGGAAGAAAAGTGGGCATGAGAAGAAGATTCAAACGCAAAGGAAGAGATTTTTTTTTAATATAATATTCCCAAAAAGACAAGAATTTTCTATTGCTATGTATATTTTATTTAATTTTTCTTTTACTCATGAAAGACTACATCAAATTGATATTTGAAACATTCTTCTGTTATAGCTTTCTTAGTGAATTTTACTTTAATTATTCGCAATCTTCTTAATTTCTTTACATCATATTTATTTAAAATTTATCTAGCAGAAATTAAAATTAAAATAAAAATTTTATGATTTATAGTGACAAATGATGGCTTTTCGTATAAATAGTGGCCATTGATAGTAGCTAAAAGTTACAAACTTTTATATTTGATATTCTATTTTTTAAATGAAAACAGAAAAGAAAACTAAAATAAATGTTGAAGATTACTTTTATAGATAATGTTTCTAAAAATAAGAGAAATTTTGATTTTTTTTTTCTGTAGCAATCAACTATTAAAGACTTTAATTACTACTATTATGAGGTTTCAACGTCTATATAAAAAACACACATTTATATAGTAAAAAACACTTTTACTATATATATATATATATATATATATATATATATATATATATATATATATATATATTTTTTAAAATAAAATATATATATTAATATATATATAAAAAAAAATATATATTTAATTTCTTTATATATTATTTTTAAAATAT
>Ga0099824_1002976_pt1 | contig 24821 bp, 18 predicted proteins | sample SiratrowhiteBW_FD_76837 | JGI IMG/M metagenome (GOLD analysis project Ga0099824, IMG submission 76837) | Root nodule microbial communities of legume samples collected from California, USA - Siratro white BW | ecosystem: Host-associated > Plants > Roots > Nodule | place: USA: California...
ATAAATATATATATATATATATATATATATATATATATATATATATATATAAAAAAATATAAAAATTTTTTTATAACAAATATATTTTTTTTATTTAAATCAAATTTTTTTTTTTTTTTTTTTTTATATATTTATATATATATATATATATATATATATATATATATATATATATATATATATATATACGTATATGGAACTTAATAGTTCGATAAGTAGTGTTTATTATATTTATGAGTGTGAATTTGAGTATAAATGAGTATTATATAAGAAAGAAAATTCAAGAAAGTTAGAAGTGATCTTTTGATCTCTTATAAACATGTTTTGTTGTGATAAATAATAATATAAGCGAGTTAGTATTGGTGATTGAGCAGGAATTTACCAATATAAAAAAAATCATGTTAGGATTCTAAGTATAATTTTTAGTTATATTAAGAAAAAAATAAGCAAGATAGACAATATATAAAATAAATCATAAATTTTTGAAGATTTTAATTTTAAAAGTGATATTTTTACCTCTTATATAATTTGTTTATTACTTATTAGTTATCAAAAAATAATGTTTCATTTTAGAATAATTTTTATTAATAACATCTTCTGTTAGTAATTCCTAACAAACTTATACAAGTACTAATAGTATAAATATATTTTTTTGGGACGTTATCTTTTATATGTTTAAAAATATTGATTTATTACAGATAATAATATAATTTATATATTTAAACTGTTTATGTATTATAACTTTTAATTATAGAAAGAAATGTATGTATATATATGTTTCCAATAGATTACACAACCTAAGATGCTAATTTTATTTCATTTCACCTCATTCTTCTAGTTTATAAACAGTCTCATAAATATCTTCATATGAATCTTAATATGCGACAGCGTCCACCTTAATTGGAAACCAACTCACATGGATTTATTATGTGAAAAAGAATCTTGCTGGGTATCGTTTCTCTTCTAGTCTGCAATAGTTAGTTTCTCCACCCACGTGAACGTGCCTGCCAGCGTGATTCTTCAATCGGTGCTGCCACTTACTCGATATTAAATTTCTTTCTAACGGTTTCAGCCCAAATGAAAATAAGATTAAAAAGCTAAATAAAATCGAATATTAGATTTGTAAGACAGACATTGTCAGGTTCAGTTTCTCTACCCATGTGAACTTAGTGCTGTTAAAAAGTTTGTTATAAAAAGTTTGTTATATATAAACTTTTATAGATAAAAAATTACATTTAATTTAACCTGTGATTATTATATATAGTTTCTCTACTCACAATGCTCTTGTACTCATGATTGAAACTGTAACTGAAAAAACTTGCCCCATGACGTAAAATAACCTTTTTTTCTTCAATAAGCAAGTTATAATCTTATTTTTTAATAAAAGTTAAAAGACAACTTTTTTTTCTTAATATATTATTATTTTAATCTCAATTCTATTAAAATAGTATTGTTATAATAAATTATTGCATCCAAAACATTATGCATTGTAAAGTTTAAAAAGAAGAAAATGTATTTAAATTATCTTCTCCTATTAACTTCAGGCCAAATTAACTTATATTTTATCAAAATAATTAAATTGAACTACACGTGTAAATATTATAAAATAACAAAAACTTTTTATTCCACCTCGTAAGATTGCCTACATGCTTCACGTGACGTTGCTCGAGACAATCAAAATTCAAAGTTGTTGGAATACTATTTAGTTTAAGATATCTTTTAACGATATTTTTCAACTTCATTTTTTTTTTTCACTTTACCTATTTATAATAACAAAAGTTACATAAAATTTAATGTGTAATAGTCTTTTTAATACATATACAATCCTTCATTTATTTTTTATTATATTTTTCACACCTGGTGTTATTATTTTTTGTTGTTTCTTATATTATCATACGTTAAAATTATATCATCACAAAAAGTAATGTAATTAAGAATAGTCGTTTATAATTACGTCAAAACTGAATCAAAATGTGACCTTAATATAATCTTGTAAAAAATATGGATAAAATATTTAGATTGTTCCAATATAAATATTATTTGAAGTATAAATAATATTTGACTTCTTTATAATATACACAATATTTGACTTGTATAAAAATAATACCAATATATATTCGAATTGTTTTTATTTTGAACTTCTAAAATATTTTTAGTTTATTTATTATTTTATTTTAAAATTTATATTTATTTATTCATTATACATTGATAAGAAATAATTTATATTAAATTTTTTAAGTTTAATTTTTATTTTAATAAAAAATATTCAATAAATATTTACACAAATATAAATAAAATGTATATACAAATATACTCATTAGTTCACAAAAACGAAGGTAAAATATAAATTCATATTTCATATTAAAACTCACATTTCATCTTTAAGAAAACTTTAATTTTATAATTTAAATTTCATTACAATAGTGGGATTAAGTTATAAGTTTAATAGTTTTCTGTTTTATTATTATGAGAACTTTTTTAATCTTGTTCTATTATTTTTACCATAATTAATTTAGTTCAACTTCTTTTTAAAACAACTTAATCTAATCCTTTGGTAACAACATTATTACAACAATAACACCTGATACATACTATAAAACGAAACAGAACCATACACGTCAAATATTTACAACCACAAATGTTACGTGTTACTATAATATGTTATCATTAATTTGACTAAGAGATTAATTATATCCACTAGCTTTTTAGAAGAAAAAATTAAATTAAAATTGTTCATGAAATTTAGAAAAGAAAATCATCATCCTAATAAGGAAGAAAATTATTTGACATAAATTATAAATAGTTCCTAGGATTAACTTAAAGTTGACGGCAAAGAAAGTATTAAATTATGGTTTTACAGAATGTGAGGACCCTTGGTTTGGACTAGAGTCAAAGTAGTGTGAGTGTAATGAAACTCACCAACCCTACCTTTCGCTTAGGACAAAACAACCATCATATACAATTATTGCCATTTATTATATTTCTACAAATATTTTTAATTTAAAATGGGACCTTTCACTCTTTCACTATGTAAATATTATTATATTTATTCAATATTTCCAAAATGGGATCTATCATTTACTACGTGTTACCGTTTCAAAGTTTAGTAGGTTAATTCTAATCTTAAATCATAATTTATATTTCCAATAATATATATCATTTTCGTCCTCATCTTTTATTACATTTTTCTCTTTCTTTCACTTTCGGAATATTATATATACTTCTCAGCAGTTTTCCTTTTTCATTTTTTATATCTCTGGATGTTACGTTATATAATTTATTATATATATATATATATATATTTCCTTTTAGTATATTGCAGCATATATATAAATATGCTATGTACTGTATACATGATGAAAAAGATAAGAACAGGTGAAAAAATTTCTGATAACCTTCTTCCATTTTTTTTTAAATTTTCATGAAAGCTATCAGGAGTTGCTTTCATGTGACGTGCATAATAAATCTGCTATAAATGATGCGAAAAAAAAAGAGAGAAAAAATAAATGTGCAAAAGATACATAAATTGTAAACAACGTAAAAATCTCACCGACAAACACATAATCGAAAACGCTATAAAACATAAAGAAGAACTGTACAAAAAACATGATTTATTGGAATTAGAATCTACTTCAACTAAATTACTATGTAACAAAATTGATCACTGTAGTTAAACGAATATGGAGAGAGAATATAATATATGGTCCAGATTTGTGTTGCAGTGAAATTATTGGTACTTGGAGAAGCTTGATTATTGTCTTTTACAAGTTGCGAAACAGTACTGGACCACTAGCGGAGGGAAGAAAAAAATCGAGCATGAGTATGAACGTTTGACTCAGCAGTGAAATGGAAAGACGTGTGCTTTTGAATTAAAAAAATTAAAGCATTTTTTAGTATGATGAAACAAACTGTGGCCAGGTTCGTAAAATCTATGAGGAATATGTTCATTGCAATAAAAAAAACATTGAAGATAAAAGATTCGTGTATCCATGGACCTAGTTAACCTCTTCACCAATGATTGTTTAGCCACTACAATAAAAAAACTTAAAAAGGCATCAAGTGAGTGATGTACTTGATAATCATGTTGACTAATGAGAGAGAGAAGGTGTGTTTTTCAAAACCAATCACAGAGCCAATAAATGGAGTGAATTAACTCCATTAATCATGAATATAGGGTGTCTTACTAAAGAACAAGTGGAACACCATATTTGTAGAGCCAATTCAGATACTTGTTTTTCTTCGTTAATTCGGTAAGTTTTTTAATGAAGAAATTAACCAGTTTAAAACTTTTTCATCTTTACCACTACCACTGTTCACTCACTCAATCCAACATTTTTCGGTTGTTTTTGCTATTTTAGTAACCTCTACTAAGATACCTCATTCACTTTATTATATAAGAAAATGATGAATTAGACATATATAGAAGTAATGTTCTGAGACCAACGTTTTCATTTACTATTTAATTTGAGGAAATGAAAATAGACATTTTTTTTTATGATTGGTGATGGTGTTCTTCTCACTCACCTACCCCGATTAATTTTTTTTTTTCAGCAAAAAAGAAAATTGTTAATTGCTTTAAGATCCAGTGTGAGAAAAATCCACCACCAAACCCTGTGCCTAAGAAATATCTCCCATTTGCGCACACTCCTCCTTTTTTCTTGGCTTTATATATAGCCAACAGAATTCAGTGCCTCTCCCTCACGATGATTCATGATTTTATAAAGACCCATTAACGCTTTTGTTGGATTGGAACAGAGAGAGATCAAAGAAACAGAAAAAGCAGAAAAAAGGAAAAAGAAAAAGAAAAAAAAGAAAGAATCAATGGCATCCTCTGCCTGCACCAAACCCATCTTCCCCTCCTCCTTCACCCTTTCTTCTTCCTCTTCAAAGTCAAAACTTTCTCACGTGTCGTTCATTAGCAGCACCTCCCCCATACACATCTACCGAAAACTCTCCCATGCTAACCCCTGCAAACGCTCCTTAGCGGTCAACAATGCTTTGAAAACAGTTGACCCGACAGAAACCTCGGTGGGGAGCTCGAAGTCCGAGGATGTTGGGTCTTTGGGTGAAAAGCCCACGATCTTGGTCTCCGAGAAACTTGGAGAGGCGGGGCTCAAGGTGTTACGCAGTTGGGGGCACGTGGAATGCGCCTACGAGCTCTCGCAGGAGGAGCTCTGCACCAAGATCTCGTGCTGCGACGCTTTGATCGTGAGGAGCGGAACCAAGGTGACGAGGGAAGTGTTCGAAGCTGGGAAAGGGAGGTTGAAGGTGGTGGGAAGAGCCGGTGTGGGCATTGACAACGTGGATCTGCAAGCCGCCACTGAGTTCGGCTGCCTCGTCGTGAACGCGCCCACCGCCAACACTATTGCCGCCGCCGAGCACGGCATCGCTCTCCTCGCCGCCATGGCCCGCAACATTGCCCAGGCTGACGCCTCCACCAAAGCTGGTATTTTCCTTCTTTCTTCTTTCCTCTTCTTCCGAGATCTCAATTTTCACATTCTAATCTCTTTTTTCTCCTTTCTTGTTGCCTCTGTTTCATAATCTCATCTCATATATATACCTTATCAGATCAATCTTATATATATGTTTGATATAGTGTATATAAGTGAAGCTGTAATCGGATCTATATGTTATAACATGCCATACTATCATCAGATCATTTGCATATATCTACCCTTCACATGATTCACTGTTCTGCAGATTTTATATTGATTGTAGTTAGATCAAAAGTGTATATATATGGTTAGTATCTGTTTCATACCATATTTAAAAGTTGATAATTACATATACAAGATTTCTTACAATTTTAAAGTTATTTGTGTAATATTTAAAAATATATAATTCAGTATACTACAGAAAATTTTATGAGTAGAGTGATTAATTCTGTATTATTAGAAAAATGTAATTTAACTAAGTTTTTTTATATATGTGTGAAGTGATTATCACCAACTAGTTTTGAGGTTAAGTTTGATGTAAATGCAAATTTTGTTGAGTTGTTGAATTTAAAGTTTGTTGACTAATGAGCATCAATAGACATGGATGTTTCAACTTTCGAAGTGATAAATTATTACCGACATGATAGTTGGGACATTAAATGATCGGTGAGGCATTGTATTTGCTTACGTACATGATCGGTGAGGCATTGTATTTGCTTACGTACGTACCCGAGTAATTTATAGTTTATGGAGAAAAACATGTTTTATGTTGTGTACGGTGTGGTATTTGATTTAAGGGTTGGAAAAGCAATTTGTTGAGTCGTGTTTGGTACAAGTTTTCCTTTATTTTTGGTCTTCCTATTATGGATACCCATTGAGATGTGGAAAATTTTTTGCAGGAAAATGGCAGAGAAACAAGTATGTGGGAGTTTCTATGGTTGGAAAGACATTAGCGGTGATGGGTTTTGGAAAAGTTGGATCTGAAGTGGCGAGGCGTGCAAAAGGGTTGGGCATGCACGTGATTGCTCACGACCCTTATGCTCCGGCTGATAGAGCCCGTGCCATTGGTGTGGAGCTTGTGTCCTTTGATCAGGCTATCGCCACTGCAGATTTCATCTCCCTCCACATGCCACTCACTTCAACCACTAACAAGATCTTCAATGACGACACTTTTGCAAAGATGAAGAAGGGAGTTCGCATCGTCAACGTTGCTAGAGGAGGAGTTATTGACGAAGATGCATTAGTGAGAGCCCTTGACAGTGGAATCGTTGCTCAGGTCAACCCCTTTGCTGCAACCTTTTTTTCCCTTTTAGTGCTTTGTTTTTCTTTTTCAATTTTTCAGTAGTGAAACATAGATATAAATGTATAGGTATTTTTTTTTCTTCAATCAAAGTTGAAAACTGACCTTGGTAATTTGCACAAGAGATTATGCATATTCCTGGTAAGAAACTGTAATCTGATTAGAGATAAAGACAAACAACTCCTAATAACTTTATTATTCTGAAAGATTACTATGCATACAAGTTTTGTCCTTTTTCAATTTTCAATGAGTATCTCCAATGTTGCACATGAGTATCACATAATGGTGCTTCAAGTTACTAACTTTGTGTAAATTGCGTGTGGAGCAGGCAGCTCTGGATGTCTTCACTGAGGAGCCCCCATCCAAAGAGAGTAAGTTAGTGCAACACGAGAATGTCACTGTTACCCCTCATCTTGGAGCTAGCACCAAAGAGGCACAGGTTTGTTTTACCTTCACCAGTATTGCTTTCTATTATTCAATAAATCCCGTGTGTAGCATATAAACATCATCTTCTGACCAATTATACTTTACCAGGAGGGTGTAGCTATTGAAATAGCGGAGGCTGTTCTAGGAGCATTGAAAGGGGAACTCTCAGCAACTGCTGTCAATGCTCCTATGGTTGCTCCTGAGGTAAGCATTGTGAATGTGACCTTCTTGTTATTCCTTTCCTACACTGCAACTGCAATCAATCAAACGAAACATGGTTGCTTCTTGTGATGGTCAGGTGCTGTCAGAATTGGCGCCATATGTGGTGCTAGCTGAGAAGCTGGGGAGACTTGCTGTGCAGTTGGTTTCTGGAGGAAGTGGGATAAAATCTGTGAAGGTGGTTTATCGATCAGCTAGAGGCCCAGATGACTTGGACACCAGACTTCTGCGAGCCATGGTCACAAAGGGCATCATTGAGCCAATATCAAACACCATTGTGAACCTTGTGAATGCGGATTTCGTAGCAAAGCAGAAAGGGCTCCGCATAAGTGAGGAAAGAGTGGTTGTTGATTCATCTTCTGAGCTGCCTGTTGATTCCATCCAGGTGCAGATATCAAGTGTGGACTCCAAATTTGCAAGTGCTGTAGCAGAGGGTGGTCACATCAGCATAGATGGGAAAGTGAAGTTTGGTGAACCTCACCTGACATGTGTGGGGTCTTTCGATGTGGATGTGAGCTTAGAAGGGAATCTAATCCTGTGCCGACAGGTGGATCAGCCCGGCATGATTGGTCGTGTTGGAAACATCCTTGGTGAGCAAAATGTGAATGTTAGCTTCATGAGTGTGGGAAGGACATCTCGTAGGAAGCAAGCTATCATGGCTATTGGTGTTGATGAAGAACCAAACAAGCAGGCTCTTGACAACATTGGAGCCGTGCCTGCCATTGAAGAGTTTGTGTTCCTCAAGCTGCAGTAGTTACTGATGAGGGTATATACATAAATAAAATGAGTATCAGTGGAATTTAACCGAAAGTAAAATAGCCACTGTTGGCTAGAAAGAAATATGTTTTTTTGACAATTCTCTAGTTTGCTTCTCTCTCGAGTGCACTTGCATTTCAAGATGATCTAGATCTGTTTTCACATTTTGGTGGACTAATCGTGGATATAGTATATTTTGTTTTAGAGTTGGATTGGATGATTTTGAGAATAAAACTAGCTGTTTGTAGCTAGTGAGTAGTGTGTGCACCTATGAGTTTTGCTTTTATTTTTCTTCTGAATTTTGCTATTGCATTATATTGGTTTCAACAACTTATGTAGAGAATCTCACCAATAATGTAATTTACCAACTTGAACTTGCTCAAGTGGCAAGCAATAGGAGCAATCCATTTGCTTTCATCTAAAGATGCTTTAAAATCTATCATTAAAGATAAAGTTCAAAAGGGTATCTTCTCCCCCAGTTCGTACACAGAAAAGCCTGCATCAATTCACTTTTATTTTAAAATTTCAATGAATTACAAAATCCAAAAACGGTTTAAAATTATAGTGTTATGATAATATATCAAGGGTAAAGTTACTGATAAAAAAAAAGGGTAATGTTAACTAGACAGCTGTATACCCATAAAGGCGTAAGTACACTGAATTTGCAATGATATTGATCTGTGTGTGTATTTCTGCATAAAACTGTTAGCTTGTTTAAATTTGTCTTTTGTCTAAGTTGAAACAAAACTTCTTATAACAATGTTTGATTAGATTCATTTCTTCCTAAATCAAACCCACAATAATATATAAGCTTATTTAAATATCTTCCTAGTTGATCTTACATCAACATCTTTTGTAGTCAAGAACTAAATGCAGACACTAAAATAATACCAACTAAGATTAGTATATTAACATTAGACATAACGACAGAGGAAACCATGTGCAGGCATGGTCTTGTTTCCCCAATTTTTTAATTATATATATATATATATATATATATTAAATAATATCATTTAACTTTATTTACTTTTAATAAAATGTTATTTTCTATTATTATTTTATTGTAAAGGTAATTGGATTTTTTTGTTATTTTTATATCAAGTATCAGAATATTATTTATTTTTTTTATAATGTTATTATTACTATTATCATTGCCAAAAAAATACATTTTTTTATAGTTCATAATCAATGATTTTATAAACATTGTATAACTTAAATTTTTTAACAAATATTTCATTTTTCTATCAATTATTTTTATACTTTTATTTTTTTTTATTATCTTTCTTCGGTTAAGGTATCAATATATTTTAGATATCAAAGTATAAGGTAAAACTTGTGTTTCCATCCCAAATGTGAATATTTTATAAAAATAAAAATTAGTATAAGTATAACAATTAAAAAAAACTTAAACTAATAATGTGATATTTATTATAAATAAATAAGAAAGTATATTATAAAAAATATTAAAATAAACTATAAAATAATATTTATATTTATATTTATATTTATATATGATATTGATAAAATAATAAATAAATATGTTTAATAATATTTAATATATAAAACAATTTTACACAATAATAGAAGATTAAGAAAAAACTAATATAAGTCGTATGCAAGAGAAACTTATACATGGTAGTGAGGAGCAAATGTTTAACCTATTTTACATCTTTTACAAGACAATGTAAACAAACTCATATCATATCATCTATCTAGTAGTGTCGTTTCAGATATTAAAAGTCTCCTTGTAATTTAGTTTAAAACACTATAATTTTTGTTAAAATAAAACATTTTTCTTTCTTTTATCTTAAAAAAATTATCCGTCTTCTTCTTATTATTATTATACTGAAGATAAATGCATGAAAGTAGAATGGTTAGAATATTATCATTAAAAGAATTATAAAAATAAATTATACAATATAAAAATAATATTATTTAAGTAAAATTATTAACTTATCTTAGTATAACAAGTAGAGTTTTCAGTTATGGAGGAAGGGAAATATCTTAAATAGTATGGTTATATTATATTATATATATTTATTTATTTGATAGTAATAGTGTATAATTTTAGTTTTCAATTTTTTCATAAGGATTCAAGAAATTATTTAAAAAAATACTTTCTTTTTAGGCAACAAACCTTATAGTTTTTTATGCTATCTCTTTCAAAAATCTGATTTTTTTCTTTGTTTTAAAAGTTTCTATCCGATTCTTGATATAGGGTAGAATAACATTTTGGTCTAGATAAGTATCAATTTTCTCCTATTCTTAAACTGTCTATGATTTTTCATAAAAAAGTTAAATTTGTGTGTACTTTTTTGCATGTATTCTTAGAGGTATCAAGAATAATCCTTGTTCATTTTGGATCTTAAGGATAGGTTCAGATCATTGATAAGAATTGTATATTGCAGGTTGAGTTACCCATGCAAATGGTATCATAGAGTCTTTTATAGGTGATTCTCTTCTTAGACAAGGAAGCTAAACTAACAGACTCCATGTTTAACTTGAGTTTGAGAAAATTGTGTACTTTTTATTTAATAAGTCTGAATTGATTTTGAATGTGAAATAAGTGAAATTGATTTATTGATTTTTTTAGTTTTAGTTTGATAGTAGCATTAGAAGTTAGTATTGTGAATGTAAGCAGATTTATTTCATGAGCTATAACTATAACTATTAAGAAAATGGAATCTTGAATGTGGTAGGCAATAATATAGTATTTGTCTTAGTTTGATTAGCCATGACCTATAATTGATTTTGAAAGGATGTAAGTGTTATGACTTACCATATTGAGCCCATGACTTGTTTTGGAAGAATGAGTTTTCGAAGGAAGTTTAAAGATAGTTTGATAAAAATGACGATTTAAAATTGTATATGATTATGAAATAAGGAGAGTAAAAAATTTTAATTTGATGATGAATTAAGTGAATACAAGATGCTTTGAATTATGTAGCTGCGTCAGACTCAATTCCTAAGAGGATGTTCTCGAATATGAGTGATGTCGGCCGCCACTTATTAGACCGGGAGCGAGTCAGAGTAGTGGTATGAGTTTTAATGCATTTTTATTTTTATTGATGATGATAATCTTTTAATTGTATTACAATACGTATGAGTCGTAACATATGATTTTGATGTGTTGATTACTGTTATAGAATAATATTCTAGATTTAATATTTTCAGAAAAAAAACTATCAAGTAAGAATAATATAGGACATGCATTGTTTGAGGATTTGTTGAGGATGAAGTATTATAACTCTACTGGTATCTTACAATCACATAGATGAATGATACTAGGCAGTGAGACTTGAAGGAAATCCCATTTAATTGAAATTACAGTTTGAAAGAGCTGATCAGGACATATATATGGATTTATCCTGTCCGAGAATATTATGATTGGTTGAAGATTGTGTGACTTCATAGTTAGAAGGGTCATTTGACAGGTGGTAACCTCTAAGTCTAATTTAATGTATGAGTCTTCCAAAAATAGAGTCAATATTTATGAAACGTTGAAATGTGACTTTTGATTTTTTAATTATGAATGTTGGAATATTTATTTTAAGCATGTTTTAAATAGTTATGTTATCCTTCTTTTTGTGTGGTGTTTGTTTTGCTGTTAAATTTGTGATGATAGTGTATTATACAGGAGCAGATAATATTGTTACAGGAAAAGATATACCTCAAGTTGCTGATAAAGTTATATCAGAATAGTTAGAATAAACATTAAAATTTTAAACCTAACTTAGAATATGACTAATACAAACACAGTCTGATCTGACTAATTTGACTGTATGTAAACATGGATAATAGGTTCTCATTTATGAATTATTATTCCAATTATAAGAATTAGCATATTAATTACTAAACCAAGTAGTGATTAATCAATTGAATGTAGATTTTCAGAAACAATGGTTTCAAATAGTGTATATATATTTTAAATAAGTGTCTGATAAAAAGAGATTGATTTTTTTGTTGACAGTGTTTCAATAAATATATTTAATATATTAGGAAATAAAAAATTTAATATTTTGTAAATAATTTAAAATTTAAATATAGTGTACTAAATGTAATATGAAGATTACTCTGTGGGAGATGTGTGGAGGTTCTGAGATTCATTTAAAATTCATAAAACAAAAAGGAAATTTGTTACTAACATTTATAGAAGAGGAAAAAGAATTGGGGTTGAGTTGAGGGTTAGGGTTTGATCGCACGCAATGGCTGGCACCGGCATCCACCCATACCACCAGCAATGGCCTCCGGCGGCTGCGGCTCCTCCTCCGCCACCTCCAGCCGCCGCGGCCGTTCCTCCACACGCCGGGGACGAGGTTCGAACGATATTCATAACCGGTCTTCCCGAAGACGTGAAAGAGAGGGAACTTCAGAATCTGCTGAGATGGTTACCCGGCTTCGAAGCTTCTCAATTGAATTTCAAAGCTGAAAAGCCAATGGGTTTCGCTTTGTTTTCCGCTCCGCACCAAGCACTCGCCGCCAAAGACATTCTCCAGGACATGCTCTTCGATCCCGACACCAAGTCCGTCCTCCACACTGAGATGGCCAAGAAGAATCTTTTCGTGAAGAGGGGTGAGTTTATTTTACCGTTCAATCTGTAGCTGTAACTGAAACGAAACCGAAACCTTTGCTTGCTTCGCACTTTCTAACTCAATTCTTGATGTTAATGATCTTCTTTCCTGGTTGAATTGACTGCTTTCATTGTTTTTTTGTAGGAATTGGAGCTGATGCTGGTGCTTTTGATCAAAGTAAACGGTTAAGAACGGCTGGGGATTATACACATACTGCTTATACATCTCCTTCTCCTTTTCATCCTCCCCCGCCACCTGTTTGGGGGCCACATGGGTAAGCACCACCTATATATTTGACACCCATTCTAAAGTAAATGAAGAAATTTTTATCTCAATGTAATAATTAAAGTTTGGATTTGTATTTGTTTCACTGTGTTTGCTCTTTAGTTTGTGACAGTTTTTTTATGGTCCAGATACATGGCTCCCCCGCCTCCTCCACCATATGATCCATATGCGGGCTATCCCGTGGCACCTGTACCAATGCCTACCCCTGCTCCCATAGCAGCACCTAGCAGTTATGTTCCAGTTCAGGTGAGAGTGGCTGAAAGTATGAATTGTGCTTTAATGTATGTTTGAAACTGTCTCAGAAAATCTTTATTGTCCTCTCTATGTAAACTCTTCCCATAGTAGCTTCTGCATGAAAAACCAACTTGATGTGAATTTATTTTCTGGAAACATATAATGATTATATCATCACTCCAAGTCCAGCACTGGTCAGCTCATATTTTAAAAGGAGAACATGGGTTAACACATTTAGTTCCTCTTGATTTCACCATCAATGATCAATCCTTGTGTTGCAATGTTTAGTCCATATTTTCAAAGGGGCCATGGGTTTAGTGGGTTTATTTTCATTTGATTTTCCCATCAATGATTAAATTATCACTCCTTCTTGTCTTGTTATGTTTAACGGTAAAAGGGGAAGACGGTATTTAAATCCTCGTTTACCCATTCTATATGAGACACCTACTCGTTGGAAATCTGTTTTGGTTACCAAGAATCTGATCTCTGCTCTGGATAATTTATTTCACAACATTATCGATTCTTTTTTAGATATAAAAATAGAAATCGGATAGGATATATGGATGGATCTATCTTTCTATTCATATTAAAGAATTGCATCACACAGGTGAAAGGCGATCCTTAATGACATGGTGAACAGACATGCAAGAGTTCTGGTATTTTATTTCAAAGTGGGTATTGGTGGGGAGACACTTGCCTTTGAGTTTAGTGGATAAATTGTTCAATGTTGTGCATATTATGCAGATCACTATCCCTATTTTGGCTATGATTGTTGTTGACAAGAAATCTAAGATTAAATTAATTAATATCATTAAAGAGTTATTTTCTTTATGGATACTTGAATAAGTTGTTTTACAATTATATTGGAGAATGGAGAAAATGGGTCGTAGTTCTGGTCTACAAATCTCAATTACTACAAGAAACTACCTTGACTAGAAGTAGTGTTAGTTTCAAACCATTTTTTTTATGATAGAGTGTTTTGGGGGTTTGCTTGGCTTTATTTTCTAATATCACATGGATACATGGATAAGCTACGGTGATCCATGGTACACAATCTATGATACATGGATCAGCTATGGTGATACTATTATTATAAAATAATAAGATACAATATGAACAAGTTACATGTTCAAAAATGTATGAAAATTTATGAAACATAAGAAGTAAACTGCAATTTTGCAAACCCTAATTAAAAACACATTTCTTAGATATTATCAAAATAGAAAAATTTATATATCATTTTCATCATAAATCACTTTCTATTATTTACATATGTAAATAGAAAAATTTCTATGTTTATGAAGAGACAACAATTCTATGTTTTCATATTATGCATATGTCTCTTGTTTTATTGGATAATAATGCATTCAAAAAATGCAGACACTTCTTCAACATGGACCATTAAGTATCCAAAAAGTAATAGTATTAGATAGCCAAACCAGAAAAAGTATTGGTCTTCATTGGTTTGGATACTTTATTGGATAGTAATGCATTAAATGTGGACCCTTCAACTCATACCAAGTATCCAAAAGTATTGGTATCAGACATGTGAAACAAATAAGAGTTTTTGTCTCCATTGGTTTGGATACTTCATCGTTATGTATTGGTGAAGTAACCTTTAGTATCATTGATACATGAAGCATATTGAAGTATCAGTGCTTCATTAATTACTCATGTTAAAGGGTTTTTTCAATTTTATATATAATATAATATCTTGAGTCATCTTATGGCTGGAAAAAGTCCAAGATGCTTTTTAGTTGAGTTCTTATGTTTATTTTTTTTTTTTCCAACTTATCTGATGTTTTCAGTGTTTGATTTATTCAAATTTTATTTGATTTAATTTAGAGTTGGTTATACACAGTAAATAATAGTGTGTTACTATCTTTAACTTTATTATTCTGTATAGAACACAAAAGATAATCCTCCTTGCAACACCCTGTTTATTGGGAACTTGGGAGAGAACATAAACGAGGAAGAAGTAAGGGGGCTTTTCAGTGTGTAAGTATATTTATCCCTTGACGGCTGGTTCTTCTGTTCAGTTTACATGCCATTTTCTATCTCAAAAGACTGGGAATAATCTTTTGAACAACTTTGTGTTGCAGACAACCTGGTTTTAAGCAGATGAAGATTTTGAGACAGGAGAGACATACAGTTTGCTTCATCGAGTTTGAAGTCTGTGATCTTTTAATAATTTTTTTTCTAACTTGTTAATTGGTGAATCCTTGTCCTTTGTTTCTGGTGAATTTTTCTCAGTTTGACATTCAATGACCTATTGCAGGATGTGAATAGTGCTACCAATGTGCATCATAATCTGCAGGGTGCTGTTATCCCAAGTTCTGGTTCTGTTGGCATGCGGATACAATATCCTTTTTTATATTGTCAAGCACCCTGATATTTTCTTTCTGATTTCCCCCTCCCCCTTCTCACATGTTCACTTTTTAAAAACTGACTTTGCATCTGGGGTTGTAGCTCTGGAACTTTAATGTGCCTTTGCATCAACGATACCAGAACCATGAATTTCTTTCAATTCAAGGTTTAATTGTTTTGCAGTATGATCTAACATGAATTCAGCTGCATGTGTTAGGGCTTCATAGGTTAAAACTATATGGTAAATCTTTTGATTCGGGCTTCATATTTTTTTTAAGTGATATTTTTTTTTATCTTCCATTATCCCTTAATTTGCAATAAAAAGCTCCCATCCTTTGCATTCAATTTGGTACAATATTGGTTGTGATTTTTAAATCCTGTTATGTGCACAGAATTTTTTTTGGTGTTTTTCTTGACTTCTTAGTAGATATTCAAAAAATCCATTTGGAAAAAGGAAAGATAATATTCCTATTGCTGTTCCTACTGCTAATGGAGCTCCATCAACAATGACTTATCAGTAGCTTGAAGGGGATGTACTCTGTTCTTTATGCTCCGACAAATATTACTACATAATAGGATGCATCTTGCAGCTGTCACATGCATCCATTGATCATCAAGTCATCGCCATTAGCATCCTTGCTCATGTGAATGAATGCACAGTGGCATCATATACATACATTTGGCTGTGTTATACTAATCGGACATGCATTTCTTGGCAAAATGTGTTGGTTTCCAGATTACTTTTATAGGCGTTTAGATGGTATTATCACCTGTAGAATTGATGCATGAGTCTAAATTTTGTTTAAATTGTGTGCTTTATGGTCATATACTTTCTGTGTACATTGGCATTAGGAATGCTTATTCAAACAGACTTTTGGCTTCTATTTTCTAACTTTAGGTTCATCTGGTGCTTATTTGACATGACATCTTATGGTGAGACTTTTGATTTCATTTCACGACCTGGCTAGGGTTTGGAGAAATAAGGATGTCGTAGCAATGGTCATGCTACCCTTTCCACTATCATATTACCATTTTCATTACACCATATTTAACATTTTTTCCCATTGAATCCGTCATTCATGACTCCATTTAATCAGAGCATTGGTGTTGATGCTTTGAAATTCAAGCTATTGAAACCTATTTAAAGGAAATCCGCGGAGTTATATATTGTCTGATTTATACAGGATTTCAATACGATAAAGCATCCTTTTATAATGGGAGATCTATTACTGCTGCTGTCATATCATTGCAGGTAATCTTTGTTTGCTTGGGTGAACTACCATCAAATTAGGTTGGAACTTCTGTTGATTATCAAGTGAAGCCGCCTCCTTTTGAGTTATACTCATTAAACAGCTGACTGATTTTTGTCCCCGACGTGCTAATTCTGTGCTAGTTTTGAAAATCTACTATTGTAGCAAAAGTTTAATTTGTGTAACAGAAGAAACTGATAGGCCAAGAATAAATCCGGAGGAAAATGGAGTAATGGCTGTAGAATCCTTATCCAAGTTTTGCCATGAAAATTGCAACTTCTTAGTTGAGTATCAAACTAGAAACATTAATTGTTGTACTAAATTCAAGTCTACCCAACACCCATGCTTGTGTTAGAATTATAACTAAATTCAATTGACCGTTATTTAATGGGCATTTTGTCCCTTACGTTTGCAATATTTTCCAGAGGAATGAAATGACATTTTAGCAGCTTTATCAAATGTGAAATTATGCATTCACAATAGGGAACATTTAAATGGTTTGCAATATTTTCCAGAGGAATGAAATGACATTTTAGCAGCTTTATCAAATGTGAAATTATGCATTCACAATAGGGAACATTTAAATGGAATTCAATTCTCCGTTTTGGATACACGTTAACACTGAAACTTTGGTTTGAATAATAGAATAGCATTTAATATGTCCCAACTTAAATAAAATAATAGAATAGCATTTAACATTGTATATCATTAATTTAGTCTCTACAATTGTAATAATATCCATTGGGGACATCTGATTAAATTAAAATAAGTTAAATTGATCCTTATCTTAATTGCATTTCTGAAATTGTAATAATTTTACAAGCTATATTATTTTGGAAATAAATTTGATTGTTAGTCAAAACTAAATTGATGACGTATAACTTTTATTTTATTAAATGTAGAACCAAGTTTTACTGATTCTATTTTTAAGGGCTAAATTAGTGATCTAATCAGTGAACTTGAGAATCAGTGTCGTGGAAAAAATAAGCTAAGCAAAAATTTTAAGTACACTTATTTGAAAAGAATAATGTTTGAGAATGCGAACCAAATAATCAAGTCAACAACATTTACAAACCGACAGGAGGAAAAAATATTGGCAAACACCTAACTATGGAAAACTTAATCTACAGAAATGCAGGGTTAATTCCCCAATAAATTCAGTAAGATAAAAATGATGGGGAAACCGATTGCTGCGTAGGGAGAAACATCAGGAGCAATGACGAGATAGATCTCCATAGAGTACAAAAATCTGCTACCAATTTCACAATTGCCTTAATTTACAGGGATGAAACTATGCCTCACGAACTACTATGCGATCTCACAGATGAAATTGACTGAGCAGAGACAGATGCAGTAGGGCTGTTAAGGTCCTTCTCCCCATTTATTTCTTTTGGCTTTCCACTAAGTCTCTCCATTGCATCTTGACATATCTCGTTAAACCATTCGTCTTCTGGCAGTTCTCTGTCAACACAATATATATTAACATAACAAATTGCTTTTAAATCACAATTTTTAACAGAAAAAAGCATTTTCCTTAATGTTAATGATAGAATGTTGACAAGGGTTACTTACCTATATGGATCCATCCCTGTTGCAGAAAATGCCGCCATCGCTTTCGTTATGATCTCATTCACAATTCGTTGCAAATTTCTTGACAAGTACCGACCGTGCGAAGCAAAACATACGACAAACTTCATATCCAAATAGAACTGCACAACGTAAGAAAAAAAAATTATGTGGCCACAATTAACTTTTCTGTTCACGAGGTTCAACCATGTAAGTTTGCATCTATTGATTTCCCGTTTCGGCAAATTATTATAATACTGTTTAGGCATATACACTTGTAAAGATTGTAAGAACAATTCATTCAGTAAGGTCAAAGCAGTCGTTTTAATTTTTAAATAATACAGTAGTGAACATGAAAATTTTTCTTGAGGCGGAGGAACAAATTCACTTTTCAATGTAAATATATGTTCCTCCAACAATGAAGACGAAAGTATGAACAGACTAATTGATATTTGACAGTTGTATAAAATAACAAAATCGGTATCATGATATAGAAGCTGCATCAAATGAAAAATAATCAGCAATTATTTAGGCTAGCGTAGTTTATTTTCATGCCTTCAAATTTGTTTTGAATTATTTATATACTTACTTTCAATTAATTATTTTAGTATTATTCAAATAAATTAGAAAGTATTTATTATAAATTAAATTAAAATTTGGTCCCCATTTAACTTTTATCCATAATTTTGGCTCCGCTTTTTTTTCCACGATTTTGGTTTTCCTATTTCATAAAATTTGAAATTTTGGTTCGTTACACAATTTTGCTTATGTTTATCTCCCCTATTTTAAAAATTTTAATTAATTAAATTATCTTTTGATGGTTCTTTGAATAGATGCTGGTTTAAGGTTCAACTGGATTAAAATTAAAGAAATGAAATGTATCAAAAATTGAGGATTACAATAAAATTCCAGAGTTTTTAAAATAGGAGATCAAAATTGCGAAAAAATAGTATACCAAAATCATGCATGGATCAGGAATTAAATAGAGACCAAAATTGCAATTTAGTCCTCATTATTTATAGTTTTTTTTAAGATCTGTTTGCTAGAATAGAGGCCAGACTTTGATCTATATATAAGTAATAGAAGACTTGAGATGCACATATACCCTAAATAAAATTCTCTTCTTTAGATTGCATTTAAAGGCGTCATTTTTTGTCTATTTTGGCATATGGGTTTAACAGTAATTTCATTAACCAAAACAAAAGAAATATATATGATATTATAATAAAACAAACACCAATATCCTACCTGTTGAAGACCAAGGGGACCTAAAGGCCTGGGCCCTTCCTCAATATCATCCCAAAAGCTCTGGTCTTCTGAAAGCCACAACATAACAGTTTCTGTAAGTCTCATCAAGAGCAGCGTAGCAAATCTTTCCCTCCCTACAAACATATCTGCTGCTATATTGGCCATTCGGTTTAGTTTTACAAAAAGCTCCTGAACAGTAAAAAAATAGCCTCGTCAGATACTTGAATAATATTTGCAGTATAACTCGGCAATGGATTTAGAAGAGAATCTGTAATGACTTTAGCACAAGAGAAAAGATAATTCATATTGCAAAAAAAAAAAAATCATTTGAAAAATCCAACATGTATCAAAAGATTTATAAAGAATAACGGCTCTGTAATCCAATATCCAATGTAGAACAAGGTCATAGAAGATATATTCGTTAAAGAAATTCAATGCAGGAAATCAATAAGGACTCCGCTTGAAAATTAAATCCACGTATAGGTAATAAATAGGAAGATAGTATCAAACTGTAGGAAGATATGAAATAATCATGTCTGCTTGGGAAAATAGGAGGTTAAATGTTTCAATGCTCTCAATTTACACACATACACAACTTATATACACTGTAACTGTAGACATTTTTTTACACATGGAAATTCATCTTATTGCTGCATCATGTTAATAAATAGCAATCCGACCCCTTTAATGAGAATATTAGGTACGATTGGTAGCCTTGATCGTTCAGTTGATGAGAAAATGGTTAATATCCTAACACAAACATATGATTTGTTGTGCATGAATGGTAACATAAACATTTGATTTTGTCATAGGTGATATTTATCTACTTTACCCTCTGAGTGAATTGCTCAATTTACAGGAGCCAGATCCAAAGAATAAGATGATGTGAAAGTAAAGTGAATTCCTATGTGATGCTTGTGTAAACAAACTTACTAATATTGCATGCGTGAGGGATGACTATGACAAAATCGGTCTTTAAAATATAGAAGATAGAGATAGTTATGCTGCTAGTACCTACAGCTTGATCATGATGCACATAAACAACATATATAATATTTCTTTCGTGTTTAAAAAGTTAATGTGTGTGTAAGAAACGGCACAAAGTTTAAATCCCTTCTGGTAGACAGGGGGACATTTAACCACAAGAACAAACACAAATAAAAAACTGACTTCATATAGTAGGACTAACAACTTCCGCAGTCAGCCAGCTGATTAAGGTTAATAGTTAATAGAAACAGATACTTCAAGAAAATTATTTCGTTCAGTACCATAATTAAGTAGCTATTCCAAAATGCATGCTTATATTTCAAATAAAATAAACCAATACTTGGAAATGGGATAACAACACATTGAATCTATAGTCATGAGCCTATAAAAGAATCAGAATGGAGCTTCATGTTGCAAGCAATAACCCACAACCCTGTAGAAATTTAGTCCTCAATTTGAAATTCACTCTTACAAACAATGAGGCAGATACAAAAATCTGTAGAAAAATATTCACTAAAGAATCAGATTTCCGAATTACCTGAAAAATCAAAGATGGAAGCCATTCAACTTCGTCAGCATTACCATCCATATTTATATACATGTCAGCAGTAAGATGACTATCACCTTCCTCAGTAAAAATTAGGTCCAGTGCATGTTGACGACAGAATGTATCTTTTAATCTGTCCACTGAACCAACAAGTCTTCTCCTCCATTCTCTTTGTTCAGGATGACGATTTTGTCTTTCTGAGGTTCTTCTTCGGCTATCATCATTGTAGGCAGCTTGATTTATGGGAGAAAGCTTCATAGCTGCACGTGGAAGTAGTTCATCAGCTAGTAGCGAGGCATTTGCTAGCAATGCAATTTGCTGGTCCTCAGTCTCAGCCATGCGTACAATTTTGTTTCCAGAATCTTCAAAGCTTGCCTCTTCCTCCATTGATCCTGGTAATGCTTTTATGAGCATGTTCACATAGGAGTTAAATACTTGAAACAATCCCTCCAGGGCTTGGCCTCCCAACTGCATGCTGAGCAGTGGTCCTACATCCTCAAAGAAGTCCTGTATACAGAACATCCAGTATGAAGTGAATTAACAACATAAATCCATCAAAACCAAACAGGAAACATATATAGAACTTGGTATATATCGAAACAAGATTAAAATGTGCAGATGAGTATGTGTTCTGTACGAAGGCAGTTATTTCTTCAGTAAGATCACAGGAACATAGAAACGATTCAACAGCACAAGACAAAGAAAATTCAAATTACATTCACTTAAAAAATCGAAATAGCAAATATTTTGTATACTTAAGTTTTTGAAAATCTACTCACTGTCCCAAGCAATGCAACATCTCTGTTCAGTAGTTCAGTCTAACAAGTCAAAATTGAAATTCTCACCTGGACCATCAAATTGAAGCGATGGGCACTGCTTGTAAGTTTATGTTGAAATGCTGTTGTATTACTACTCTGACGATTAGCTGTAGGAGGGTATGTAAGTACCCAATCATCAGCTGCAGCCAAAGCAGCAGTACTCTCTTGAATTCGTTTCAAATTAGCATCTAGTGCTTGCTCAACACTAGGCCTAAAAAGTTTCAACAGCACGGGACAAAGAGCCAGACCACGAGCTTCCAACAACGAGCAATGACCCAATGCTATTTGAACACACTCTGCAGCAGCTCTTAAACCTCCTGCAGCTGCTGATGAAGCTAATGCATGCCTTTTCACCAAAAGAGCAAAGGCTTCTGTTTGCTTTGTAGCCCACATCACAAGTTCTGAAGTATAAGCTGGCTCCTCACCAAAAATAGCCAAAGAATCACTAGCAGCTTGAGCAACTGCAGAGAATACAAGTTGGGCTAGAGCAGCAGTATATGCTCCACCATATGAGGTGCTTGATGGTCGAAGACTTTGCATGTTATATTGATATCGTTGCTGATGGGCATTAAGTAGCAAGCTGTGGGCATGGGGACCATCTCCAAGTCTCTTAAGGGCGGAAACTGATGAACGGAGCTCAGCGCCACGTGTGGAAGGCTGACAAGCAGCTTCAGTTAGCTGATCAGCTAACTTTTGTCTACGTTCAGCAATGGAATTCTGTAGAGACAAAAGTACTGACGGGGCGATAGATTTCATCTCTTTAGCCTCAGAAACTACACGCTCTCCTTCATCAAGAGCAGCCAAAGCCTCTTCCACTCGCCTTTCAGCCAAGAGAACATCCAAGAGATCGGGAAACTCTACCAACCATTTGTCTAGGTCTGATATCTCCTTATCTTCAGAATCTGACGTAGCATTTACAGAAAAACCATCAGAATTTGAAATTGATAACGAATCGATGTGAACTCCCTCAGCCAAACCATGTATCAAGGCAGCTTGTGTAGAGAGCAGGTTTCTAATAGATGAAAGCTCCCCCTCCAAATCTGATATCTCCTTGGATGTTCTGTAATATTAATATTTCTAAGATTCAAAATATGACCCAGAATATATCAGCTAAGTAACATTAGCTAAAACACATTGCAGCAGCTATCTTTTTAGGTCCAAAGATAAAATATATTAAAAAGAAGAGTAAACAACTCTAATGTCCCTTCTATTTTGCATTTCTTACACAAAACTCCCTCTATTTCTAGAACATACACCAAATCCCTCCTATTTTATAAATATGCTACATTTAAACCCACAGTTATTATTTGGTATAACTTTGATATCCCGATTTTATTTTGTCTCAATTATACAAACCTCCTCTTTTTGTTAAACACTACACAAAATCCCTTCCATTTTATAAATGCATTACAACTAAATTCCACCATATTATAGAAAAAAATTGAAATTATTAAATCCTTACAAGACAAGTTTTACAATATTATTAGCATAACACAAAAATAAACGGTAAAATTAATTATTATTTCATATTCAACAAAAATCTAATAAAAGCTTAGTCACATTAATTATTAATAGGATCCAATTAAACTATTAATTTAAAATTGTTTTTTAAAGAATTGAATAATAGAAAATAAAATAATTTATTGATTTTATCATTAATAATTCATATGATTATGGTTTTTATTGAATTTTTTATAGCAATAATTTTGAATTCTTGTAATTGATAATTTTGTTAGCAATACCATTATTTTTTTTCATTTCCTTTAATCATTTCAATGTTATCTTAACACTTTCTTATCTTTAAAAATTTTATTATTGTATAGGTATTTGATTGTAATGTATATAAAATAGAAGGGAGTTTGTGTAATGTTTAAGAAATACACTGGAATACGGATTTTGTGTAATTGGTCAAAATATGTAATAAGAATATCTATCTGAATTTAATTTAAAGAAAGGTTTTGTGTTTGCGTACCTCGATTTATAAAATAGGAGGGGTTTTGGGGATTTTTTTGAATATAAAGAGATTTTGTTTATGAAAAGTAAAATAGAAGAGAACTTCCAGTAATTTAGCCAAAAAAAAAAAAGTAAATGAACAACACTTTCCCTCAACCAACAGACCCAAATAAGAATGACCATGTCAGATGCTAAAAACCCTTTTTGCAATGCTATGCTGGTATAATACTTATTTGATACCATATGAGGTCACAACTAAAACATTAGGACATTTTTAGAATTTTTAAAGCACCATAAGATTTACACAGATTGCATTCAAACCACTGAAACCAGAATTTTCAAAACCAAACCAATTAAATTGGTAAGTGGTCCAGCCAGACTCGAAAGCCAGAGAATGAGAACCAACCTCAAAACTATTCAAAAATACAATCTGGTTGTGGTTTGACTGGCTGAACTGATTGAAATATAATTTTTATTCCTCCACTCAAAATGCTTCAGTTATGAGGGAAACAAAGGCAGAACTAAGTTGTGGTAGATGACTATTTGTTAAACACTAAAGCATTAGTGTTTATTGGTAAAGTGATTTTGTTTGTATAATTACCTTGGTTTGTTCCAAATAGGAACTTTCAAATTTCTCTTTTTTCTTTTTATTTTCTTTCTCACCATCCATTGCCTGAATATGAGGAAATAATTGTTTGTTTTGTTAATTGTCATTAATATCAGACTGGTTTTTTGTGCTTACTTTTTTTTTTTTTTAAAAAAAAAGGTTTTTTTAAAATAAGCAGATTTATTTTTTTTTTGTTTCTTTGTTATGTTTATTTTAAAACTCAAGTTTTTTATTTTGTTTATTTTGCAAATC
>Ga0099824_1002980_pt1 | contig 24806 bp, 16 predicted proteins | sample SiratrowhiteBW_FD_76837 | JGI IMG/M metagenome (GOLD analysis project Ga0099824, IMG submission 76837) | Root nodule microbial communities of legume samples collected from California, USA - Siratro white BW | ecosystem: Host-associated > Plants > Roots > Nodule | place: USA: California...
AAAAAATAATTATAACATCCATAAACTAAAAAAAAAGGAGAAAAAAGTTGAAAAAAAAAAAGGGGGGAAAAAAAAAAAAAATTTTGGGAACCTTATTTAAAAAAAAAAATATTTAAAAAAAAAAAAAATTTTTTTTTTTTTTTTTTTTTTTAAGTCATGAAGATAATTGCAAAGTTGGGTTTCTTGTGGAGCCTAACAGGTCAGAGACCCATCTCAAACTAATCTCTGGACTCTTTCAAATAGGTTGTTACTTCCTATACTATAAAAATTGTCTGCATCATACAAATGTAAGTGATTCTTAATTAATTTACAAATGTTGTTAATGTATTAAATTTAATTTCTTAAATATAACTTGTAAGCTATAAATGTTATCTAATTGACATTATTAGTGAAAAAAATTGCATCCCATTAGTGTAAGGTGATGACCAAGCTTGGGCAATTGAATAATAATGGATGGATCACAATATATCAGTTAGTGGATTCGGACAATCATTTTTCAACTTCACTTACAACAAATCATTCAAATTATAAGTGAAATAATCATTGTTATGTGGAATTGAATAATCATTTTCCAACTTCACCTAAAACAAATTATAAGTTAAATAATCATTGTTATGTTAATACGTGTTTAATTGAAGTATACCTAAACAAAATGATTTCCATAAATATGTCCAATTGAAATAATTCGATGGCATCTGAAATCAATAGGGAGTTGGGTTCGTAAAGGAAAAATAGTCATTGACTGCTTCAGAGATAAACACAGTAACTATTTCGTACTACTGACATTTGATCAACAAGAAGTGAGTTTTTCAAATATTCATATTGATCATCACCTCCAAACAATTGAACATATTCATAACACCACTGACTAAGTTCTTTAAATAAGTTCATGCACAACACAACCCAAGACTCCTCTCCCATACTCAATAATGCAGCAACAACACGATTACCACAATTAACATCAGCTTGTACATCAACAACAACAACAATATAGGGATGAAACCTTACAGGAAATTGATCCAGCACAAGGATTAGTTTTTTTTAAGAGTTTCTTGGTAACTTCCTTGCTAGATTTCCTAGTAGAAGAACTATCTTGTTGTGATTGTAGGGCATCCACATACTCAAAATAAGGCGGGATTCACTTGGTTGATCTTGCAAATTTAGTCGCACGACCTTTTTTGACACCTTTTGTTTTTACTTTTAATGTTTGTGCACACAAATATGTCATATCTGGATATGCACTTTCCATCAACTTATTTTTTATGTTAACCTTACCACCAGTGTGACAACCTTTTTAAAGTGCTTCAAGATCACATCAAACTCTTTTTGGATTGACATTTCTGTTGAACTTTCATCAGGTGAAATATCTGAAAAGTCTAATCCTGTCCACATGACATACAATGATTGTAGGGATACGCAACCTACACCAAATGAAGTCAATTCACAAGCACAAGGAAGACCGTGAGATGATCTAAGGTACAACCACAACGAGCTTTATCTAAGCCAACACATTTAACTCGATCCATCTTATCTGCAATATGTTGCCAAACATACTTTGACACAAAACCAAGTAATTTTTTGTATGCTATAATGTTAAATGCATGACCCACTACGTGAATACTCTTATCAAATGAAGCTTTAATTACATTATGTTGCAAGATAATCATCTTATTAATAGAATCCCATCAAATGCATAAGTCACCCATGGATGTCTGAAGCATCCTCTTCAAATTCCAGTGTTCACCCTAAACCCTATAAACGAAAACAAATATTAATGGATTTAGGTTTCCCAATTAATTTAGATAATAATTTATTTTTAAGAAGTACATACTTGTTACTTGTTTTGTTACCTAAGTGCATGACCCTATTCATCCATGCCTTAACAAATTTTTCTTTGTGTGGAATTAACCAAGTAGTGTTCACATAATTAATAAATATGGGCCATGGAGAACATACCACTTCAAATGATTACACACAATGATCAAATTCTTCTACATGATCACAATCAACAACAGCTCCCCAAGCTTCCATCACTTGATTCCATGCCTCTCTTGGACGCACTAACATTTTACACTTTGCTTTCACATTTTTATCAATATAAAATAGACATATTTATATCAGTATGTTGTTTTGCAAAGAGAAGAAACCAATAAATTGAATATTACCATATTTGAATATAATGGTAAGCGACTAAAACACATGCAAAAGCATATTTGTTGAACTGCTCTTCTACACCTCTCCATGACATTTACTCTCTCTGTCAAGATTTTTTCTTCCTTTTTGGCTACCTTTTTTTCTAAACTATTATGACGCTCTTTCTCTCGTGTCTTGGAGCGCTAGCTAAAACATAGCTATTATGTACTTCTTAATTCATTTGGCCTGTTTTTATAATAGTTGAAAGATGCTTAGGTAACTCCTTTTCTCAATAAAAAGTAAAATCTCAATACTTTTAAAACTATTCTATTTAATTCCTTTTATCATTCTACTAAAACTAATTATTATTGACAAAAAAAAATATATATATATCATACTCTTTAAAACAAATATATATACTACATAGAAAAAAAAAATGTTAACATACTTATTTGAAAGGTGTCTTTGCTTCTTCACATCATGTACTCCTTTTATTATACAACAATTTTTTTTATGTTTAAAAATATTAAAGAATTCCTTATTTAATTTTTTATTTCTACAAACCTATAATATAAAAACTAAAAAAAATCTAAAATGATAATATAAGAATTAAAAGATATTGAAATAGTATTGTAAATAACTTTAGTCGGAAAGTAAAAATAACTCCTTGACAAGAAGGATTTACCTCTGTACTTAACCTAGATAGTTCTATAAAGTATTTATAAAACAAGCATTGCTGAACTTCCAAATTTTTTTTTTTTTTGGCTAAACTTATTGTGTGTAGAACTAAAAGACATATTAAAAATATAACTTTGCATTTGACAATATTTTATACAATTTTGAATAAAATATTAACAAATAGTCTTAATAAATAATAATAACTTATCTTGATAAATATTAACCAACTTTCTTGATAAATAATAAATACATTATTATAAATATTAAGAAATATTTATATTTTTTTGATTTTGTATTTGTTATCACAAAACTAAGTATTTGAAAGAATATGTTCAGCTCAATTTTAAAAATTGAGGATATCCTTGACATTTATAAATTATTATAATTCATCTTCTTTTATTCGTTTTTTCTTTTACAATAAAAAAATATCCTATAATTTTTGTTATTTTCATGCAATATTATTTTTTATATGAAATCGTAAATCTTAAGCATTTTGTAATTTTTTTATCCTTATTTATTCAGGACACTTTTTATAGTGTAGTATGATTACTTTTTTCTTTACAACTTAATTTTAGTTTTTTTCTAATATATATAATGAATCTATAACAAATAGTACAAGAGAAGAAGATAAAGAGAAACTAAGAAAAAACAAAAAAACAAAAACATAAAAAAGTTGATTTGTATGGTACACGAATCAACTGCCTAACATTAATTAAGAAATTGTTTAGAACATCCACTCTCATTTGTTCACATGTTAAAACAATATAATCGAAATCAAGGAACCGAAGCGATGGGACAAGAAGAGGAAGTGAAGAGTTTTTTTTTTTTCTTTTTTTTTTTATTTATCGGCAAAGTGAAGAGTAAAATGAGGATTCGCGTCGCGGAGTTTCTGGAGAAACTGCCAGCAGTGCCCGCAAAGGGGTGGCAGAGACGGAGGTCGGAGGTGATTTCGCTGGGCGGTTTGAGTTGAGGAAGTGACGGCGACGAAGTGGGGAAGAAGACGGCGGCCGCGGCGGTGGGAGACGAGACCGCGGCGGCGACGGTCGTATAAGTTTCACACTGAAAACTGCATTCCGTTAACAGATTGGCCACACACATGCAAGAATCCATGTTTAAGCACAACCTCAAAATATCACTTATAGTTTAAATTTTAATTTACAACAAAAACTAATTTCTCTGACCTCAAGTTCCTTATACGTATACTCTAAGGTATTAGGTTATGGAAGAGAAAGATGAAACCAAAGCCCCAAGAAGCCTTTTTATCAATGATGACTTTCTAGAAAACACACTATTGTAGTCAATAGTTTTGAAAATAAGTAAAAGTGTCATTTTTAAACTTGGACTACACCAACTTTATATTATTAAGCTTAAATATAAATGATAAAACATTAAGTGAAATTAAATAACAACGTAAAAGAAAAATTAAAACTAAACACTATAAAATAATTTTACGGAAAAGATACTCAAATTAAAATATATAATATAAAAATTGTTTGGATTGGATTTCACCACCTCACTTTCTTGTCCAATTAAGCTTATAAATTTAAATTTTCTTCTTTTTTATTGTCATCAATCTTTGTCATGAAAAGTTATATCCCAATTTTTTTAGAGCAAACACTAAGTATATCATATTGAATTGCAATTTAATGTCAACTAAAAAAAATATACATTAAGTTTAAGGATTTAAAGATAATCAATAAGTCATTCTTCATTTTGTACAAATGATTTAGTGATTATTTTATCTTAGGTCAAGAATTCATTCTTAAGGATTTTCTAACTTTTTACTACTTTAACTAATTCATAATTCATAAATCTATAATAAACAATAAGAATAAAAATTAAAGATTAATGAAGAAGAGAATATAGACATGTATAAATATGTAATAAAAATATACTAGAAAGTTTAGTGATTACATCTAATCACAAAAAAAGAGAATTTATATGCTCATGGTGTTCAATAGCATGGAAATTAAATAAAGAGATGAAAAAAAATGGAGGTGAGAGTCATGGAGGAAATCTCTAATAAATAGGTGTCATAACATTTTTTTTCTCTATATTTCATTCTTCTTCTTTCTATATGAGATTTTGAGTCAATGTTACGTAGTTGTATAAATGGCTTGTTGAGTGAGAATTTGGGCTTAATGGGCAAAGTTTGTAAAAAAGTGTTTACATGCTCTCTTCTTATAGAACTCATTGGACGAGACTTGATGATGAAAATATATTACTCTCTAGTCCATACTTTGGTTGAGTAAGGAAAAAGGCTGGTTGAGCAAAAGTCATTATGGCCAAGTAAGAAATCATGTTGACTTATCTAATTTTGCTTCTTCCATGTTCCTTCGTTTTCTTAACTTTTCTCTTTCCTTTTAAGGATAAAAAGAAACATACCATAAAAAGAAAAAAAATAAACAAACACGGGGACTAGGTCAAATCCGTGCAAGGAGATGCAAAATCATTCTCAAAAAGGACTTAAACAAGACAAAACATAGAGAGTCTATACCTGTTATGAAAAATAAAAAAATCTAAAGTATTGGTAAAAGGTAAGTTGTTATACCAAGAGAAATAAAATGTAATATTCAGTTATAAAGAAGCCAATTTATCAGCATAATGATTACCCTTTCTAAAAATATGTGAAACTTTGAAATCAATATCTTTATAAAAAGGATAAACACTTATTCCATCTTCCTCTAATAGAACAAGAAACAAGTTGAGTCAAGATAAAAGCTTGACAAACTAGGATAGAATCACTCTCCAGCCATAAACGCCCATAACCAGCATCTTTAGAGTGCTCTATTGTTAAGATAACACTCATAAGCTCATCAAAAAGAAAAGACTGGACTTCCAATAAAGAAAAATCACCAACAAACTCTCCTAGCTTCTTTTGAAGATACCAACACAGGAATCAAGACCTAACTTGATAAACCTCTGGTAGCACCATCATGTTAACTTTACTCCAGCAAGCCACGTAGAAGTCTCAAACTAACTAAATTAGATGATAAGTTTTCCCAAACCTAAAACTTATATAAAAAATTAAATATAAAATTCAGTAATATCATTATTCATAACTTTATTAGAGGAATTACCTAACATTCTAACAATTTTTTTTAGAATTAATAGTCATATGAATGTTAATATCCTATTGGAACCTAGAATAATTTATCTTCCTTCAAATCATCCAAACTGAAAAGGAGATAGGGGCAAGTCTAATGAGTTTAATAAAAGGACTTCTAAAAGACTTAATAAAATATACTTCACAAAAGATAAAAACACATTAGAGGATAAACACTAGTACAAAAAACACATTTTACGTTAAGATAATACGTCGGTCAAAACGGAACCGATGTAAATAAAAATACAGTGACATTTTTGTAAATATTTAAACAGATATTACGTCAATTAACTCAAACCCGACATAATACATCATATTTTACGTCAATTGCTACTCATAACCGACGTAGAAAAGACTGAAAAAGATAAAAATTCAAAATTTTTGAGAGTGTTAAAGATACTACGTCGGTTGGGAGGTGCCAACCGACGTAGTATGTAGCCTATATTACATCGGTTGAGACTTTTCAACCGATGTAATATCTTTCCCGTTGTGCTCGAGTGAATTTTGGTAAAAATTTGGTTAGATACTACGTCAGTTGGGAGTTCCCAACCGATGTAGTATGTCCCTCGAGTTAAAATTAGGGATTTCAAGAGAGATATTGACTCTTAGATAACTCTTACGCTTACATTTTTCTCTTATGCCTCACTGCCTTTTCTTCTTAGCCCGCTACCTTCTCCTCAACCTCGCTACCTTCTCCTCTTAGCCTCGCTACCTTCTCCTGTTTCACGTTGTGAGGTTCGTTTCGCGTGGTGCTGTTTTTTTTTCTCAGTAGTTTTCATTTGTATTTCGCATGGTGTTGCTTTCTCTTTTCACTAGTTTTCATTTGCATATTTGTTGTTCATTGGTTTTGCTAGGGTTTGTTTGGCTCCATTTTTGACTTCTTCCACGTTCGTTTGGCGTGCGCAAGCTTTGTGGTTGTCTCAGTTGAATGCTTGGTTCGACACCTCTTTTTTACAAGAGGTTAGCAATTTTGTAAAATTCATTAAAAATAGTTAGAAGTTTATTTTTTATCCAAATTTTTTATCAACAACTTGATTTAGAGTATATTTGATGGTAGAGTTTTTACATTGTATAGATTTATCATACATTTAGAGTTTCAAAATTTACGACAAAAAACTTCAAACAACTATAACTTTTGATAGAGCTCGGATTAAGACGATCAAAAAATGAAAGTTGCTCCAAATGGGGTAATGGATTCACTGGCTATCTGCCGAAGGCGGTTGGGCCTCTAAAAATTCCAAAATTTCATCGTTTAAGGTTTTTCATTTTTTTGTTATTTTTCACCCATTTTTGTAGATTATAGCCTTTTATTTCACATATTTATTCTTGCTAGAAAATTCTAATTTTTTTTGTGGTGTTTTCTTGTATCGATTAGAGATTTATCAACCTATTAATTTTTTTTTGAAAAATAATACTTATTACGTTGGTTGTAAGTTGGAACTGACGTAATAGGTAACTTTTTACGTCGGTTGTAAGCTACAATCGACGTAGTATCCACTTCATTTAATTATTTTAGTTGGGTATATATCGGTTTCTATTTTCAACTGAAGTAGTGACATACATATTACTTCGGTTGCATAACTGACGTTATATGTTCAAGACTTTCTACGTTGTTTACATCTACGTCGATTTTGGAATCGACGTAGAATGTCCTCCAGAACCGACGTAGAAATCTATTTTTCTACTAGTGAAACAGTCAACTCAGAAGAAAAAAATTGTTGAAGTCAAGACCAGATGGACAAGACATCAGGACATTCAAAAACGAGATGAGAAATAGAGTCCTCCTAAGAGTACATGGAACATGAAATCACCTTTCTTTTTTAAACTCAATGTTCGTAGGCAACCTACAGTGTAAAAGTTTCCATAAATCTAAAAATTTGAAAAGAAGAATGGAAGAGGACCAAATAACATTGCCCCAATCATAAGAAATCTCCATAGTAGAGATATAACTCCAAGGAGACTTCTAATTAAGATGTGAGAATCCTCAAGCATCCAATTAGACACATCTTCCTCTTGAGAGATTATAATATTTTTCATATTCAAACATCAACAAAATCAACTAAGGGAGAGAACAAAGACCAAGTATTTCCATTCCTAATCTCACAAACTTTAGAGGAGAGATTGATCTTTTCAAAGCTTTTGCCTAAGTATGGCCTTATATGCTTAGAAATTTGCTTGAACTCTTTGTAACTTCCTCCTCTCCCAAATCTTTCCTCATTAAGGTTGACCTTTTCTTCTCATTTTTCAAGTTCATTATGTTCTTAATAATTTATTTAGCTCTTTTTTTCCTAAATATCACCAAATTGACTTTCATTCCACTATTTAAACATTATGTTAGACCTCTCAACTTTTTTTTCAAGACATATCCCCTTACTCTACACTTAACCACCTTATCAGACCTCTTTTACAAACATTTTGAGCTTTATATTCGAATCATCAATCCAACGCTCTATATTATTGTTTTGACCATGATGATACAATGGTCATGAATATTATATTTAAAATGAATTGCACAATGATTCCAATCGTTCAAATAATAGTAGAACTTATCAATTATACTTTTTATCCTACCATTTAGTCTATATCATCTAAAGGATTTACCTTTTAAAAATAAACTCATTAAAACTCTTCTTCTCCTTCTTATCCTAATCCCTCATATATTCTCCCTTTCTTATCATATTTTTTTCCACACAATTGAAATATACAAGTAAACCAATAATTACAAACATTAACTTCTTTCCTATATGAAATACGATAATTAATTATGTTCATAATGAAATTCATTTATTTACTTGTGTTCATAATGAAATTATGTTGTTATACATCATAATTTACTTACAATTATCCAATGTTTTTTCCCTCTTACCATCCAAACCACTTACATCCCTATATTTTTTTTCTAGCTTCTATCCTCCCATCTTTCCTCTATTTTTTTCTAGTTTCTATCCTCCCATCTTTCGGTTGCACAATCAGAAAGAAGTGCAAAACAAAATGTTTGATCAAGGTGAGAGAGAGATAAATTGGAACTTGAGTTAGGTACAATGGTGTGTGTGATTGTGGAAAGAGAAGGACCTCATGTTTTTATTTGGACCACAACATTAGATTTGAGGAGAGTGAGATTGTACGTAACAGACAACATAACCTATCTAATAAATGCATCTACCTGTTCTTATTGCTTCTTCTTTTTTCATCATTTTCCTTCCACATGTCCTTAAAGTGTGGCTCTTATCTCTTCCTTTTCTACACACATATCTTTTCTTTCAAACTTTACTCCAACCTTGTTTGGAACACAATGTACACCAACCTGTCTACAATTTTGGATTCTAAAAACTTATCCTCTTTTTGTGAGGGCCTGGGTGGGATCCAACACATTATGGATGGAGTTATTCAATTTTGATGGGTTTAATTAAGTTTTCTTAAAATTAAAAATAATATTATTTTAATTCTTAAACACTAAATTTCAGAGATTAAATAATTTTTTAAGAGTTTGGGGTGGGATTTAAATTTAGAGTTTAAATTAGTATTTTAAGGATTAACATTAGATTTTATTCAATTTTTTTTTTTCATTTGAGAGATATCGTTATCTCAAGAATTAAAGAAAACATAATTAACTCGTTTTAACTTGATGACAATTAAGCATGTATACATCTTCTTAAAGAAAATCACTATTCCCAACCTAACTTGACTACTCAACCATTATCTTTTTTTTAAACTGTATAATTTAAGATTGTAAACTATATTAAAATAAAATAAAACATTGAATATTGCCTCTTTTCTTCTTCTATTTGAAAGTGAAGAATAATTATTATTCACTTCATAAAATACGCCACTATGGAAAGTCTTAAAGTCTATTACGAACTCGAAAAATCTCATTGGGTATATTATGCTTGACTTAGAGTATTATTTACATAGTGAGACTTTTACAAGAGCTTAAAAGTCAAAGAGTTAGGCATTCTTTGCTTTATTGCTTTCTTAATATATGGTTTGTTTGGAGTCATATGAGTTTACCACAAGTATAAACGGCCTACAGTTGAAAATGAATTAAGCATGTAACTCAAAAAATAATTATTTATTATTTTTAGTTATAATTACTTATGTAGGTCAACATTTTGGTCTGTTTTAATACTTAAATTTTGTTCAAAAGTGTTTAAATATTTTGAATACTTAATTTATTTGATTACTCAATTATATAAATTAATTTTGATTATTTTATTATCTTTATAATATTATTTTTTAATTATAATAAATATTATATGGATATTTTGAATATACTGTTACAAATAGATAGGTCAAACCAATCAATTTTATTATAATAAAATAAATATATTAAATAAGTTGAAAGAACAAGACATGTTTAAATATTTAAATAAATTGAATTGTAATACAAGATTTTTGTATAACTGAATTGAATTAACTCGTTTTTTATTTCAACTCGAATTATGTTAATCCATGTAAGTCAAAGTCAAATTTCACAGCTTACTACAATGTGTCATTTAAATTATTACATTAAACTTCAAAATTAAAAAAAAAGTTAGCCTATGTTTATTTTACTGATTAGAATTTTCTACTTACATATCCGAAAAGCAAGTTTTCATATTAAGCCAAAAGTAACGTGTCTTCGAATCCAAACCAAATTCACGTTGTGACATGTGAAAAATAAATGAAAAACATTCATCATATTCCAAACACAATGTACACCATTTATTTATAGTTATAATCACAAAAGTTAAAGCACAGAAATATGCAATTTTTTTATATTTACAAAAGTTTGTAAAAAAATGAGTAATCATATACCTATATGACATGATTTCATTTAAAGAAATCATATGACAAGGACACAATTTTAAAATTATTTTTTGATTTTAATTAAAATTGTGTTTAGATGACATAATTTTAAGAAAAGAATGAAATTAAGATAGGTCATCCTGACATAATTTTAGTGACATTAGAGTTAAAGAAGAAATAAGTTGTGGTAAGTAAAAATTTATTATTTTTTCATAAAGTTCCTTTTTTATTGGTGCAAGTACCATTAATGCAATTAAAGCACCATTCTGGTGCATTTTCCACTTTGTTCCTTCTCTCTAAAGTTCTTCCTTTATTGGTTTGGAGTAGGGCACCATTCAGATATCATCTTTCCTTGTAAAGGTGAGAAGATTGTTTCCGTACATAAGGTCTTTCTTTATTGGTGCAATTAAAGTACCATTGATACAATTAAAACACTACTCAGGTGCATTACATTGGACTTTGTTGCTTTTCCATAATTTTTTTTTTATATTAGTTTGGATTAGAGCACCATTTAGATATCAGGTTGCTTCTCCATAAAGTCCTCTCTTTATTAGTGCAATTAAAACATTGTTCAGGTGCACTACCTTGATTTTTGTTGCTTCTCCATAAAGTTTATCCTTTATTGGTTTGGAGTAGGGCACCATTCTGATACCATCTTTTCTTGTAATGATAAGGAGGTTGCTTCCCTATATAAGTTCTCTCTTTATTGGTTGGTGCAATTAAAGCACCATTGATACAATTAAAACACTACTCAGGTGCTACATTGGACTTTGTTGCTTCTCCATAAATTTCTTTTTTTTATATTAGTTTGGATTAGAGCACCATTTAGATATCAGGTTGCTTTCCCCATAAAGTTCTCTCTTTATTAGTGCAATTAAAACATCATTTAGGTGCACTACCTTGGTCTTTGTTGTTTCTCCATAAAGTTCTTTCTTTATTGGTTTGGAGTAGGGCACCATTTAGATACCATCTTTTCTTGTAATGATGAGGAGGTTGCTTCCCTACATAAGTTCCCTCTTTATTGGTACAATTAAAGCACCATTGATAAATTAAAACACTACTCAAGTGCAGTACATTGGACTTTGTTGCTTCTCTATAATTTTTTTTATTAGTTTGGATTAGAGCACCATTTAGATATCAGGTTGCTTCCCTATAAAGTTCTTTCTTTATTGGTGTAATTAAAACACCATTCAGGTGCACTATCTTGGATTTTGTCTGTATTGATTTGGAGTAAGGCACCATTCAGATACCATCTTTTCTTTTCTTATAATGATGAGAAGGTTGCTTCTCTATATAAGTTCTCTCTCCTTATTGGTGCAATTAAAGCACCATTGATACCATTAAAACACTACTCCGGTGCATAACATTGGACTTTATTGTTTCTTCATAAATTTTAGTTTGGATTAGAGCACCATTCAAATACCACGTTGCTTTCCCAGAAAGTTTTGTCTTTATTGGTGCAATTAAAATACCATTTAGGTGCACTACATTGGAATTTGTTCTATTCCATAAAAACTTCTTCTTTTATTGGTTTGGATTAGGGTATCATTGAGATACCATCTTTTTCATGGAATAATGAGGAGGTTGTTTTTCCCTAAAGTTATTGGTACAATTAAAGTATTATTGATGCAGTTAAAGCACTACTTTAATAGTGTGTTTGGTTGAACCTATTTGTGTGGATGTACTGAACAAGAGGATGGATTATTGTGGATAAAGTCTATTTGGTTGCATTAATTTTGGAAGGATGGATTGGGGAGGATTTGCAGGATGAGATCTTTGGCTCATGTGAAGATATTTGAAAGAATGAAATTAGAAATGATGATACAGTCTTTGTAAATGGGTTAGAAATTACAAAATACCCTTTTTTCACAAGGGTCAATTAGTAATTTTACAAATATATCAATTAAAAAAATAAAAAAAAATCTATAACATCCATCAAATCATTTCCAAACTTTCTTTCACAAACTTCCTTTCAAATCTCTTCAAATCTTGTCTTCTATCTTCAAACAACCTTATCATCCACACACAATCCTCTCAAATTTTTTCAAATCAATTCTCCCAAATTCACTCCTCCTACCAAACAAAGCCTATGGGCTTAAGAATGAGAAGTTAATATTTAAACTAAATCTTGTCACAATGATTTTCATTCTTATAGTTTTAATGATTTTGACGTTGTTTTGAAATAGTTGTGTGTGTGATGTAATTTTCATAAATAAAAAGAATATCTACTTTTATAAATATAAAAAAATTACACCAATTTAGTGTTTTATCCTGCTACTCTATCGTGTAAAACAAACTACTATATATTAGTGTCCGCAAAAGAGAAACTATGTTTTATCTGATTCATCGTACGTTGAAACACATACCTGGTACAAATTTATTGATAATATAAGTCTAAACTTATATCATTACATAAACTCAGAGCCTTTTGTACATATGTTTCTGCAGTACGAAGGTTGATTAACATATAGAAATGAAGGTTAACTCAACATATGAAAGTATCATGTGATCAGCATTACTTATTTGACATTAATTGATCAAAAGGTCCACAAAGAAGAAATATGGAGGTAGAAGGTTTGGTGAAGGAAAAGACATGGTGATTTTTCTTCAAATGTTTATGTCTGACTGTGGAAATTAGAAGTTAGGGTTCTTGATTTCTTGCAGTGTGGCCCACAAAAGACCATAAACACGTGTTTAGGGCAATGTTCAAACATTTTCCACCATCCATGCACGTGAAAATCTCCACTTCTGGCCGTACAAAGCCTCTCAATTTTGAACATTGACATGACATGTGTAGCATGATCTTCAGTTTAACTTAAGTTTTCATCAATTTTGTACTGATTCAAATAACATGTTCTCTGCCAAATTATATAAAAACAAAAGCAGTTAGTGGATACAACTAACCATTAATAAAGGCAAAAGAATTTTATAATTTTTTTTTTAAAAAAACATTATGTGCCCTTTTATCATTTATATTTTTTTTATCTAATTTTTAATTAGTTTATATTCATTATAATGTAGTAATGAGAAAGATAAATGGAAGATTTTATAAATATTTTTTAAATACAAACGGTTAAGAAAAACATTTAAAAATAAATGAAAAGAAAACTCTTTAGTTTATCACCTGAAAAAATGTGGACACAAAGGTACCAAAATGGACAAGTGTATTAGAAAAGTCGATTCAAATTTTCAAACATTAATGCAAGAAAGTGAAAGATCAAGAAACGCATTCAAATAAATAGTTAATGCATACAGAGAATCTCATTATCATAGTTAACCCATAAATAAATTAGATATAATTAAAGCCTGTTGAGTCTTATTTATGAAAAAAAAAAAAAAAAGGTTTAAACTTTTTTTTTATATAAATGGGTATTTGAAAAGAGAGGGCACACCCAATTGACTGAGAGAAGGCTACCACCCTAAACAAATAAGAAAAAATGATCTTGTATTTTTGAGAATTTCTCAAAAGTGTGTCCTGAAAACTTGATAATGTTGGAGGAGGATAACATACAATAAGATAAGGTTAAATTATAATAATATAATATATAATTAATGTTATGAGGCTAAGTTAAACATTAATATTTTCTGATAAATAATTTAACGAACCTTTGACACCGTTGCATATTTTTGCTTACATATTGTTCTGAGTTTTGTTAATCTCCCATCAATATAATTTATAACGAAAAATTATGAGTGTTCATTTGTGATGTATTTTCTAGTTATGAAAACAAAAAATTAGTGACCACAATAATGTAGCACTTATAATTTTTATTAATATTGGAGCATCAAATGTATTAATGTGTAGCCACAGATGTTTGAAATGGCACCACAATTTCCTATATTGGCCATGAATGCAGACAGTCCCACACTACATCAATAATTTGGCTCTCTTCCATCATCTCTAATGCAATATTTTTAAGTTTATCTCAATCACTTTCAGTTTCCAAATTCCTGTTATCAATATTTATATTAAGAATGCCAGCATACACGTATAAATTAAAACTCTAAATTATTGTTAGAGAAAACTACTAAAAGTATCAATAACATTGTATTAAATTTATCATTATACAAATATAGTTGAGATTTTAGTTTAATTTTAATCTTGCAAGTTGTGCTTTTGTTTGAAAAGAAAATTGATAACTCAAATTAATTATGTATTATTATATTCGGGACATTCCCTTTCATTTTAGTGGTATTTTGAATTTCATATATATTATATCATAAGCATGATTTAGATTATTTAGACAATCTTTTCATAAACGCTTGTAGAAAAAAAAAGAATTATCTATAAGTTAAAATTAATTTATACACAAATAAAAAACTGAAATTGTAGAATAGAGTTTTTACAAAATTGATAATTTGATTTTACAAACTCATTTCAATTTATAATAATTTACTTTTCTAAAAGTGATTAAAGTTAAGATAGACATTGTTCAATGATACCCTTTTCTGGTTGTTGGTTGATCCAACAGATTGTGTTTGTTTTTATCTGTCTTCATGTGATCATGTTATAGTATTGGGCGTTGCTTTCTGCACCCCAAAATTTGAAGTTGCACTCTATAATTTTCAAAATGATTATTTTATCCTTATTTAAAAAGTAACTCCTGAATTATATGTTCTAGAATTTTTATCCACACTTTCTGGAATATATGGAAAAGAATACGTTTTTCATAACAAAATAAGATTTCTTGAATAAAATTTGCAGAACACATAAAATAGATTCTAAAAAGATTTCAGGAACAAACTTTCTGCAACATATATAATACCTTCCAGAATGCATTTTTGAAATATATTTCCAGAACAAATTTTCCTGGTGTTCTAGAGCTTTTTAAAACAAGATTTTTTTTGTAGCATTCTCCTTCTCTTATTCTTCTTTTGCTACAGTGATGGTGCAGCGGTGGCGGCAACGGCGGTAGGGTACAGTGAGGGAGAAGCGAATAGGACAATTTGGTCATTTCAGCCAATTGTGCGTGCAGGTTCAAAAAGGAGGGTGCAGGAAGTAATTGGCTATAGTATTTTATTTCTGCACTGAACTTGAAAATATGGGCTCTTAACCCAATTTTCAAGTAACACTATTTGAATAATATTGTTGATATAAGTAACTAAAAATTCCTACCAATATGTTAAATGCAATGTTATAAACTCACAAAGAAAACGCTTTGAATTTGGAGGAATGGGTGTTGAGATAAGTAACTAATTTATCTAAAAATTTGCAAGTAACACTCTTTGAACAATATTTTTTATTGATTTATTTAGAAACAATTTATTTATTAACTAATATTTGTTAAAAGACATAAAATAAATTATCGATTTCATTTCTTATTTAATGAATCTCACCGTTATTTTGTATTTTTAAATAAAATCCAAACAATAACAAAGAGTATTAGAAAGAATGTATTAAAAAATATATTCAATAATATCACTGAAAGATACCCAGTTTCCACTTAAAAGAAACAACTGTTACAAAGTAATTTCGGTATTTCCTCTTGCAACATATTAGTTTTGGAATTGTAGATTCAACATGTGCGGTAATCCTCTCTAGTGTGTTGATGATTACCAGGTTTAATCAGCCAAAAAATTGGTTAAAGTTCTTCAAATTATAGATCTATGTTAGGTAATGTACTAATTTCATACCTTATTATGCCGTCTGTGAGATTCCTTTTTGGCAATAATTCTACTCTAACCACATTAGCTGCTAATCAATCTAAGGCCTAAATTGTTAATACAGAAAAAATCATCTTAAAACATCTCTTTTTGGTAGTTCCAAAAATGATTGCCACCCAATTTCACACACCCTAAAAGGTTTGGAATTTTCTGTTAATTGCAATTTATAATCTATAATAGAATAGTAAGGAGGTAAAAGGAGTGACTAGTATACCACATGAAAAATGGCTATATGCAATCATGTACCAAAATGATGCATCCTTGAGAGAAGGGACAAGTGAGAAAGAGAATACACATATATATACATAAATGCATAGCCATCCTAACAACAGGATAATTACTCTATCATAAGTTAAACATAAGGAAGACAAGGTTTCCCAATATTCTACTACAGCTTATGTTGATAAGCTTTGCAAGAATGGCCATATAATGATTGTAAGTGGAAGGAAAATACATGGGGATGTGACAAAGTGGAGGGAAGAGTTCTGAGCTAGAAGTTACCTAACATGGCCACAGAGGGGCATTGAGGGATACTAACTCCCTGTACAGGCAAAATAGAAAAAAAGGGGCAAAAAAAGAATCAAATATTCTTAAATGATGCTTGTAGATGCTTTGCAGCATCAGATTCTACAACTCAACGACCAGAAACAAATAATGAATTGGTTATCTGGTTCCCCTCAGCTTGGAGTCTCCTCATCTTTGCCTTGTCTAATCTTGATCTTCGAACCGCCTCTTGGATTTGGCGGTCATGGTCCTTCAACATCTGATCCATGTTGCTTGATGGAACTAGCAGAGGTCCAGAATAATGAATTTTATGACCCTTGGAGCCATAACCAACCTGCAGGATTGTGATAAGATAATGCAGGCATTAACATTTAGACAAAGCTAGAACCAAGATGTGAATATCAAGATGGAAATAGATGATTGATTGCGAGAAGAAGTTAACTACTGGTAAACATTTCAATAGTGTTGTTATGTTATTAACCACATCAATGGTTATATATAATCACATTTATTTGTTTGTTTTCAATCACTAGTAAGGTAAAGTTCACCACATTTACATATGTAGTTAACCACATGTGACATTCAACAACTTGATTCTACTAACCAACTTGAGAGGCAAAGTTTACCACCATTAGCATTTCAATAAACTCATGTCACTATTAACCATGTATTGTGTTAGAATATTATTATCGGAAAATATCAATAAGAATATTAGAGATAATTAAGGAAATATAAGAAAATATCAGTAGAATATTAAAGAATATCAAATATATTTATTTAGAACAATTTCTATATTTAGTTTCCTAAAATTTTATATTAAGTACATTCAAGAATAATCTTATTTCATGTTATCATTTTCTTTGTTTATTTTTTGTATTTATAGTTATCATATCTTTGTTTAACCTTTCATAACTCTCGATGTTATCGCAAGATATTGTTCGTTCTATATAATTTATGTATATTTATTCTTAAGCACTTGTGAGAAAAAGTTAATCATATTTACACATATTGTTAACCATATATCCAAGTGGACATAATATCAAGATAGAAAGGGAAGGAATGGAAGAAAATGAAACTACTTACAAGACTTGAGTCTTTGTTGCTGCTGGCTCTTCCTTCTTCCTTTTGGGGAGCATGTGCATGATGCTTCTGATCCTGTTGCATCATTGACTCAGAGGCCTCCTTGAAGGATCCTGGGAACCTGCTTATTAGTTTTTGGGCCTCTGCTTGTGATGATCCAGACCTTTCTCTGCGATCGTCAGACAACATACTCCTCCTTGCCGCAACTAAGCCCGATATTGTTGATAAGTCGCCCCCCATTGAAATCTTCGGAGCATCGTCCTGGTTCTTCCCGGCTTTTGCCCATGCTGCACGGTGAGTCAGTGGACCTGAATGGGAGGCTCTTTTATGTTGATGAACAGGGGGGTCCACATTTACTCCAGCAGCTTGTGATGGTCTAGGGGGGTCAATGGGAAAACCGGAAGCAACTTCTTCAGGATGAGGGTTAAACTTCTCACTCCTGCTCTGAGAATTAGCCTGCCCTTGCCTCTTCTGCAAAAAAAGGTTATTTATGCTTTCAGCTATAAGAAAAACAAATCTGATGAGAAAAATGAATGAGTACACAGATCCAAAGATAAATATTTTCCAAAAGGGAGTGTGAAATAAATTCAGCAATTATCGGGAAAATAATATAAATATTAAGCAAAGGAAGAAAGCCAAAACCAGGACATTGCAGTACACGGTAGAAGTGTGTATAGTAAAATGTTTTCATCTCGTTCAGTGTGCACTATTGCACACATTTAGCAAGTTGTGAAATAGTAAGAGGTGCTTCAAAGGATCATCCTTTATGAATTAATTTATAGATGCCTAAGAAAACTATAATCTCTTTTACTCTTTATTTTTTTTTTTTTTTCAGTTCAACTCCTAAGACACAGTCCACCTAGTGGAATAACTGCATGTTCGGATGCACATTAAAAACAACCACATCCACAACTGACAGAAGCTACAATCTGACTTCTGTGTCTTTTGCTCTATCTAAGGTGAAATCCTCTCATAGGTGAGTCAGAAAGGAGACAAACACACTAAATCATCATTGCTTCTCCAAAATGCCAGACATATTAAATTGCAAATGAAGAAAAAGATATTTATGGAATTTAAATTTAACCGATCTCAACATGAGGAAAGATATTATCCACAAACAGTAATGACAAATCTCAATGACCAGTAGGGGTTAGTTTAACAACTAAAAATCAACAAACCTGCATTGACAAGTCCAGTTCAGCATTGGCATCAGGTGCAGGAATGGCTCGTGATTCTCTTGTGCCTTTTCTCTCAAGATCATGCCTCTGGCCCTTGACTCCTCCTCCTCCTTGTCTGCAAACATCATAACCAAAACCTAAGCAAGCACTTAAGGACAATGACTAAAAGATCCCAGCCAATGTGAACATGCTAGCTGAAGCAATAAGCATCATCTGATTTTAGGAACCAGTATAGTTCAGCTACACTTATTGTTAGCTTCTGTATACCCACGTATTGTGAATCATAAGGAACATCGAAAAAAAAAATTCTCTGCTATATAAGTAACGTTGATAGTATTGTTGCAGTCACCCTATATTCTGGAAGTAAAACTTTGGATATTAAGGGGCAGGGGAGACTGGGGAGTGTGTGAAAGATTCAGTTTAAACAAATACTTGAAGTTTCCTTTCTTCCATTTTCCCAAATTTAATCATTGCACTTTGGAAATAACCAAAATTTTAGAAAAAAAATAGACACAATAACAATGGCATGGATTGTTTAATTAGATTATCTAAAAACACAGACAGAGGTAACCTTCAAAAGTGCAATTTTTACAAATACATTTGAATATAAATGGCTACAATGCCACACCAAAATTGAACACACCTTCTAGCTTCTTCATCCCGCACTTTGGCATCAAATTCTTTGCTAGGAGGATACTTCGGTAAGCTTGAGGGATCACAAGGTAGAGGCTTTGTTGAGAAGAACTAAATTACAAGTAAACCAATAGGAGAGAGTCAAGAGCAGTGCATACTGAAGTTTGAATAAAATACTCTAGTACCATAAATGCACTGCAAAACGTTTCTTGAGCAAAAAATGGGGAACAACTACCAACCAACACATCAATTTTCGGTTATACAAATTAATTTTTTACCATGTTAAGGCTGTGGAGACAATAGCCACAATACTGGTGTATATTTGCAGTAATACGCAAGATAAAGAGATGATAGAGAACATGGGTAGACATTTTTATACAAGATATGTATATCCGCACAAAGATGTCACAAAGACATTTAGTTTGCAACTAATAGAGGAATCCATGACATATGTTTGCTGAAATAGTTAAACCAATGCTTTTCCCGGCACCAACATGAACATCCACTCTCAGTGTTGATAGAGTTGCTTTGAGTTAAAGAAAAGAACAGAAAAATAGTGAATAATATAACAGGCACTCAAGAATTTCACACCTCACTACACAAAGCAGATGCTGAAGTTCCACGATCAGCAGGATCTATGGACAAAAGAGTCTCTATCAATTCTATTGCAGGTGTAGGAAAGTCCTTGAATGTTTCAGAAACACATCGTCTATAGGGCTGTTGAGGTTTAAATATTGTTGCATGAGGCAACTTTGATTTTCTCCAATAGTCCTCAGAAGGTGAACCACAAAGTTTAAAAATTTTATGCAATTGCTCCACCTGCAGACAGAAAATTGTAGTTTCTAATTATTTTATAATACAACCAAGTTACTTATTTATGCATAACATTACAGAATAACATGAATAGAATATACGTGAATAACATATTATTTAAGAAATGGTCTATTTTCACCTACTACCAATATTTTCTTCTTCAGTAGTTGACCAGTTGTAATCAACAATGTTTCAATGTATACCATAGTTTTATTGATCAGATAATAAGAAGGAAAATGGTCAAATGCCACATTTAAACAGAATCATCTAAGCTCGCATACCTCAGTTCTTCCAGGCATTATAGGCTTCCCAGCATACAGCTCCGCAAGTATGCAACCTGTACTCCACAAGTCTACAGCAGTGCCATAATAAGTGGCTCCAAGTAAAAGCTCAGGAGGCCTATACCAAAGAGTGACAACTCGGCTCGTCAATGGCTGAGCTTGATTGGGATCAAAAAAGCTTGCCAAACCAAAGTCTGCAATTTTCAGTATCCCATTGTTGTCAATCAAAAGATTGGAACCCTTAATGTCACGGTGCAGTACACCGCAGCCGTGGCAGTGATCAAGCCCACGTAAAAGTTGCTGCATGTAACATTTAACCTGCCAAGATCCAATAGGAAATTAAATCTCTGAATTTTTTATTTGTGTTGTAGCATAGCACATTAGCATTCTGTTTTGAAATAGGTTTATCTTCGCCCTTCATTCAGCTTCTTCCTCTATATTTAAATAATTTACTCTTCAAACTAAAAGAAATCAATAATTAAAACTTGATTCTTTTTCCATCTTCTTTTGTGTTATCTTGTAGCCTTTTCTTATTTAACTTTTAGTCTTTATTGGAAATATTATTCTTTTCTATACTGATATTTGTACATTTAAGCTAAATACTTGAAATATTATTCTTCATTTAATTTCTTCCACTTGCTTTAATTAGTCTCATTTTCAATGGAGAAAGAAAAAAGAAAGTAAATTTCAGAGAATTAATAAGGAAGTATTTAGCTTAAATGTACAAATATCAGTATAGAAAAGAAACCTTTGATTGCCTATGACATCAAATAAAAATTAGAGGAACCAATATTCTACCTAGAATACATGGTGGGTTAGATTTGCAATAAAATTGAAAGAGAGAAACAAAACACAAGGATGCATCAGAAATCACCTGAGCCTCAGTAAACTTCAGTCCAGGATGTGATGCAAGCCCAGCCAAGTCATGCTCCATGTACTCAAAAACAAGGTATAAGCTGCAAGACATCCTAGATGTAACCAAGCCTTCCAATTTTATGACATTTGGATGATCAAGCCTACGCAGAATGTGAATTTCCCTTGCCATGAAGCGAACACTCTCAGGCTCAAGGTTATCAAACCTCACTTTTTTCAAAGCAACAATCTTTTTTTGTTCAAGATCACGGGCTCTATAAACATTGCTATAAGTTCCCTGTCCAATCTGCATATTAGAGAAAGGAAAAAAATTATCAATTTATCATTCATGGTCAAATAGCATACAGGAGATGTGTTCACATAGAAGTAACGTGGAATCAAGGAGAAAGATAACTGTGGAAATATCTGAAAATCACAAGTGCACAATTCTCATATTCTACTTAATTTTATTTCAAAATCATGAGAGCATGAAATTGAGGATGTCATGACATGACAGACAAACATAAGTAGTATATATATTCAATCATTAATAAAATTCCAGAATTTTTGTTAACTGTTATATTATGGGATCATAAAGATAAAAAATCAGTATAAAAATATATCTTGTAGAATGTACTACTTAGGATTGTTGGCAAACAACAGACACTAAGTACATTGATTAAATAAAGAGGGAGGTGGATTCCAAATCAATTACAAATAGTTTCTTTGCTAAGAATTATCATCAGATTAGACATTAAAATAGTTATGCAGAGAAATTAAGCAATTTTGGTCAGCAATTTGAAGGAAGAGCACATGATTGTGGAAGATAATTCAGTCCAGAACCATGCCAATTGTTTTACTCAAAACCAAAATAGGTAAATCACGTATTAAAGAGAATGAATTTAAACTTCTTTTAAGTTTAAATCAATGCTCTACTGCAATTGAAAACAGAAGCAATTATCTGCATCAAACCATAGAATTGCATAATGTAATTAAGCAGGCAGATCAATGAAAGAAGATTACTTTATCCAACTTCTCAAAAGAATCTGCACGCCGCGGCAGCCATCCCCGGATAGCCTCTCCAGCCACTGCTGCCAGCCATGAGGGCCATCCAGCTGCTACGTGCTCACCTTCCATGGCTTTGGGAACACTACCAATCCCCGGATGTTGAGCAACAGCATATTCCATTTTCTCCCTCTTCCTTTCAATACTATCACCTTGCACTCTAGCAGAACCATTCCCTTGCTTATCAATCAATGCAGTTCTTCCCTCATTGTTATCATATCTATCTTTTACCCGAAACACTTCCTCCCTCCTCGATGAAGTTCCCCTCGACACACGCAAGTCCGACACAGCCTTGCTCGATAAACGCTCCCTTGGACTCTCCTTACTGTCTTCAATGGCGGAGGGCTTGCAACACATGCCACCCATTATGCCCACCAACCAACTAACCCGTCTTCTCGCAAAAGCAGTCTCCACTCTCAATACATTCACCCCTTTAATAGCATTTCCAGATTTCTATATTTCTATCTTATTATCCTCTTCTTCAGTACCCATAACCACCAAACTCATGTCACACAAAATAAATCACAAACATTAGCTACAGTAGCAACCCAGATTTGGTCACAAATCAGCAAACAAAACACACAACCCATCCATAAAACACCAAGAAGATACAGAATCTAACTAGCAGATAAACCCTCAATTCAACAAATCAAACCTCAGCCCACAAAAATCACTACTTTACCCTACCCACTTGAAGCAAAAACAATGATAACTTGAAAATGAGAGTTACTTGCACAGCATAACAATTCCCCAGTGCAAAACCTGCTAATTCACAATCCAGAAGATATCAAAGCTAGCAAATTTACAACAATACCCAGATCCTAAAAACCTTGTGAGAGTGGATTTCCAACTTGATACAGAGCTCCTGAAGGATTTTTCGACACCCAATGGGGAAGAGTGGAAAAGGGTAGCACTGAAACTCAGCAAGAGAAGCAAAGTATGGAAAAGAAAGCCATGGATCTAGGGCAAGCAGGGTAGAGAGAACAATGGGAGTGTGTTTTGGAAGATGAAGAAATGCAACTAACGTAGTAAAAAAAATTATATTGATATTCAATTATTTGTGTAACATAATAAAAAAACACTTAGGAAAAAGTATATATATTTATATAATGTTGTCGCGGCGCATATTTATGTTGTGAAGAGGGAGTGTCCCCTGCACAGCATCTATGTGTGAAGAGAGAGAAAGTTTGAAAGCCCAAAGACGCATTAAAAGGTTAAGTTACTTCCATAATCTAACTCAAACTACTTAAATTAGGGTGATTCAACCTCTAATAATTTTTTTTGGATGTTTGATTTTCCATCTAAAAGTTAAAAATTATCCAAGTCAAACCAAATCGTTAATTCTAATAATATATATATATATATATATATATTTTGATTAACTTAGTAATATAATTGGCTTGGGTCACTAAGTTGAAAATTTTAAAAAATATTATTTTTGATAAAAATAATTATAATATTTGTAATATAATGACTATATTTATAAACAATATTTATATGATAAAAAGTATTTTTTTAAAGTAAAGTTATCAGAAAAATTTTATTACGTATGGTTAGATATGATTTATCGAATTTAAAATTGATTAATTCATTGGAAAATGTTAGTTTGACACTGTTATTTCTTTTACTTCCCTTTGACACTCCGACGTGGCAGTACCGTCCCGCGTGGTAATGAAAGAGAAAATCCTGGTGTTTTTAGCTTACGTGATTTATGTTTGTCTTTTTGCAAAGGGTGTTTTTTGTCATTTGGCATATGAAAATGCAGGGCAATTTGATAGGGAAAAGCATATCTCATTTCTCACTGCACTCATTACCTCGTGTGCTCTGAAGGAGAGAGAACAGAGAAAAACAGCAAGATTCGCATTCCGTTTGCCACCGTCGCCTTCGTTTTTCGGCCGCCAATCCACCGTTCCTGTGGTGTTTCCTACTTTGCTGTCAAAGCTCGAGCGTTTGCATTGGTGGTATTGACCCTAAACCCTAAGTATTTTTTGTGTGAAACATGCTTGCTGTGTGTCGATGTTTGCTTCATTTAGG
>Ga0099824_1002982_pt1 | contig 24798 bp, 11 predicted proteins | sample SiratrowhiteBW_FD_76837 | JGI IMG/M metagenome (GOLD analysis project Ga0099824, IMG submission 76837) | Root nodule microbial communities of legume samples collected from California, USA - Siratro white BW | ecosystem: Host-associated > Plants > Roots > Nodule | place: USA: California...
TAAAAATTTTAAATATTTAAAGTCAAAAAAAAAAATAAAAAAAAAATCAATATAAATACTTTTACGATTATTTTTTAAAAAAAAAAAAAAAAAAAACTAATGCGTATGTTAACAATAATAAATTTGCATCTTCAATGAAAAATAACAAACTATAATTTAAATCTACACGATAAAGAATTAACAATAGTTGATAAATATATTTACTTACATTCGTTACTCTGGTTAACTATGTATTTTTATTTATTTTAAAAGTATTTTTAATCAAACAAAATATTTTTTAGACATACCAATTAAGATGAATTTTCTACTCCTATTCTAACTTCGTCGATTTTTATGTAACTAAATTTATTATTGAACTGATTTTAATATGATTGATTGAAAATACTTCAAAATGATTTTAAAATAATAATTAAAGAGTTTTAAACTGCCCCCTAAAAAGATGAGAGTTTTTTTTTTTTAACGTAATTATCTTTAAAGTTGATGTTCAAGGATCCGATCATCTGTATTTCGGGTTAGATGATAGTATACTTTTTTTCTTTTTTACATTTTCAACATATTATAAATTCTTATTATATCTAAGATACATTTTCAAGCAGTGAGAATTGTAATATAAACTCCGTTTGATCTTTGATGATCGTACAACAGAACAAGAAGAAAATGTACAGCACTAGAGGAATCCGTTGAGGAGGCAGAAACGTGTGAAACGAGTACTTCACTGTTGCTTTTGCATTTAAAAATACCAAAATAAAGTGTACACAAAACTAGTAACGATTCTCATAAAAAGAAATTATTATTCCCATATCAGTATACAACATTGCACAGAAATTGCTAATGGATTGAACAAACACAAATTTGCCTCTTCTTGTTTTGGAAACCTTAGTACCAACTAAGTCCTTGTTTTGGAGACTGAACTTAACATGCATCGCTCAATCTCCCTTCTTTGGAACAAATCCAAGCTTAGTGCCTAGCATCACCATTTGGCAAGGGAGAAAGAAAAATGAATCCCCCTTTTCTCTCTAAAAACAATTCTTGTAACCAACAAGGAAAAATACAAACAAGGCTTATTATAATAACAACTCCTTATCTACAACACACAAAAAGCTCTTTCATATATCACTTGTGCAGTTTTCTTTTGGCAACCAATATGTACCTCACTAGTATCTCTTCAGCAAACTTCTAATACGAACAAAGCACCAAGTTTTTAACAATGTCTTGTGCTTTTTCCAACCATCAAAATACCTACCAATCACCTTCCTATAACTAGGCCTCTGCTGAACCAAAACCCAATACTCAGCAATGTTTGGCCTCCCAGTTATGTACTCGTTCTCTAAATCCAAGAGAGCCAAACGAGACAACACTGGAATGAGCATCACATCAGCCATAGTAAACTCTTGACCTGCTAAATAAGGCGTTTCACTCAGCTGCCTCTCTGCTTCATCAAGCAGTCTAATCAAATGCTCCTTACTCCTCATCAACACATCTGACTCTTTCATTTTCTCTTCAGTCTGATAGGCTTCTTTTAACTTCCTATGGTAAGCACCTGCTAATTCTGGAGACTCAGACATTCTAGCAATCACCACTCTCCTTAAGAACTTAGAAACATATATCCTGTATTTCTCTGGAACATGGGCAAGGGAAAAATACTTAGGATTCCACTCTTGTACCTTCTGCATCCATTCAATCACTTGCTTGTTACTGCTAGTGATATTTTCAGACCCAGAGGAGAACACGGCAATTCTTTCTATGTACCTGAAAATCCAATACCACTATAAAATGCCCACTCATAAGTCACAGTAAAAAAGCATATGAAAGTAATTCAACTTGGTTTTAGGTTAAGGGATTAAGCTTCATCAAGCAACCGTAAAAACCAATCCTTTATCCAAAGTAGCATATACAATACTGCAATTTTTGCTTCAAGGGAATTGACTTGGAAAGTAATAAATAGATCATGGATTCTCTCATGCAGAATTTTCACATGGCCGTATCATGTGAAAATTTTGCGTTTCTCTCTATCAAACATAACAAATTTTAATATAGTCCCACCTGTTTAATTTCCATGAAGAAGCATAATCTTCGTTATTTTTACTTGATATGGTCATGTGGAAACTCAACATGATAGAATCCCTTCCTTGATAAATATGTCGAAAGGGGTTGTGACAGCAAAAACTAATTTCCGTGGGGGTTACTTCTAATGCTGCATAAATCTTCAAAGTGCAATATAATCATAAAAATAAGAATCTAATCCTATATGTAGATTATATATGTATTATTATTTATTCCCGTATCATATTCTTTTATTAAAAGATATCAAATTTTCTATATTTACTTATCGATTCATTTTCTACAGTATCTTGTCTAACAAACACACGATTGCAGTTCAATATATTTCTTGTCCCTAGAGTTTAAGATGGTATCAAACATAAGATGGTACCATTTCATTAGATGGATATCCACTTCTCAGCATAGGAAGAGTGTTAGATATTTGGCATCAACTATAAATACAACCAATTATAGTATACAATTTATAGTATAGAGTGCAAACCAATTATAGTTTTGTAAGCTCACTTTATGAGAAATAAATGTTTATATAGGGAATAAATAACATTAAGAGGATGGTGAATAAGTTGTGAAGAATGCATACTGGATTATATCAATAGTCTTGTAAAGGATGTGAGAGCCATTTTGGAAAACTGGGAGTCTTCCACCGGGATTCATCTTGAAGAATGAAGAATCCAAGTTCTTGCCAGTTACGGGATTGACATGGTGTGATGTATAATCAATGCTTTTCTCTTCCAACGCAAGTCTCACCTTCTGGCTGTCCAAATCAAATGGATGATGATACAGTTGCATTTTCTTATCACCTCTTAGGAACTAGGAAGGAGCAGGATGTGCTAGAAGAAATCTTTCAGACCACTGACGTCTGCAAAACATTGGTACCCAAGTTGTCAGTAAGCAACACCTACAATCAAAATCAAAATTAAAATTCTAGTATTATAGCTTATAAAGATAGGGTCAAGAAAAGGATAAAGCATTTTACAAGTCACTAATTATTTAGAAATTTGGCTGGGATGCTACTATAGCCAACCTGTGAAGGAAGCTTCCAGAGAAGAACTGATATGCCACATGTCATATATAATTAATAATTGATGCACAAGACAAATAATTCAAAGCCACATTTCAGTATGTATTTCTATCATTCCAATTACCAGAAAATCGAGAGGCATCCTTGATTGTCAGTGTTACATCAGTTTTAAGCAATGATTTATTATTTACCTAAGAAAAATTTCGATACACATAGGATCCCGTGTAAAAAAGTAAGATTGAAAAGGTCTACATTCAGAAGTAAAACCAACAAGAAACCATGATCCAACCCCAAAGATTGCGGATTTGATAAAAGGAAAGGTATCAGCCCAACTCAGATAATTTCAATAATCAGAAGTTAAATAAATATCAGATGGGGATGTTAGATGAGTTAAGGGTGATGGAGTTCAGAAGATTTATAAAAAACAAAACAAAACAATTGATCGTAGGAGGAGTATAAAATTTTACAAAATAGTTGATAAACCCAGCAAAATGAAGTAAAAGCACACAGAAGAGAAGATGAGCATAAGAAGGAATGAAATGAATGAGAAAGATACCAGAAGAAGAAGAAGGGTTGGAATGAAGAAGAAAAAGGGTGAGCTTTTGAGGATCGTGGGAAGAGTGTAGTGGGCACAAACAAAAATGAGTCTTTTTGGATTGCAGAAATCAATGACAGCTAAAAAGGTTGGAAACCACAAACTGAATAGTGATCAGAATTTTACAACACTTTAAGGTTGCTGTTGGAACACAAAGGCAGGCACACATGCCTACTCGCTCAGCTGAATGGACACGTGTCACCTAATAATTTTTCACTTTTCTATATATGGACCATCTTCCATCATCCTTTGACTCCAAAACCCTTTCTTTTCTTTAAGAACATAAATATTAAAAAAAGAAAACGCGTACTGTTAAACTGTATTTGTTTTATAAGGAAATATTTTTTATTTTAATTTTATCTAAATGTTGGAATATTATTTCTTTTATAGATAATTATTCAAAACTGAGTAATAGGGAATGAATTTTATAAATATTTTAATCTTCATTTTCTTCGGTATTTTCATCTATTTATGTACACACCGACAAGCACACGTGTCTCCGTTAATAAATATACACTCATACTTGTATGCACAAGTATAATTATAATATATTAAAAAAATTCTGAAAATTTAATAAACTTTCATCATTAGTTCCTTTCTGCTACACTTATGAGACTCGGGTTAATAAGGTTTATTTGGATAAAATTATTAAAAAATAAATTAGTGTTCTATAGCTGTTTAATATACCTTAAAAATTATATTATTTTTATCTTGTAAATAAGCTAATTTTAGTTTATGAAGAAATTTATTCTATTTTAATTTTCTTATTTTTTTCTCCAAACAAATTTGGAAAAGCTATAATCATATTCTATAATCATTTTTATATTGCTTAATAATATTTTAATCGGAGATGTGAGATACTTCTTGGTTTAATATAGATATTAATATATAGAAGTGCGCAGCGGGTTGGGCTTAGGAGTTTTCTGTGTCGGGTTGGGCAATTACTTTCTGTACTTTATAATTATTTTGCAACTTCTATTGTAATGAAATGGCAAAACTAATCTTTTAAAATATCTAAATTTCTAGGAAAATGTTAATCGAAATGTATAAAAGCTTCCTAATTACTGGAAATATTCTTAAAAGATATATTTCAAAACGAAGATTTTAGAATATATAATTCAAAATACTTAATTTTAAATTATACATTTGAGACTTCTTATTTTCAAATCAACATTTTCGGGATCCAGTCCAAATGTTGTGAAGCACATTTGGTCCAAAACCACATACATTAAACTTTTGACAAATTCTTCCTCCATCCCCATACCCTCTTCCTGCACCCCCATATAATATTTTTTATTCCATGACTGCCCTTCATGAAATTACATAAATATCCTTATCATCTTTTGAAATTGTGAACCGGATGTGGGGTGCATCCGGTTCTCATTTTAAAAAAAAATACAAACCGGACGACCTCATCCGGTTCTCAACCCAGCAGATCGAAAAATCCTCAAATTCGTCGTCGACAGTCCCCAAATCCCAAATCAACTACTCTAATCATCAATATCACCTACTAATTGCTAATAAACATCACAAATTGGTTACCTAATGCTTCTATAAAGGATTAATTGAAATATTTTTCGATCTGCTAGGTTGAGAACCGGATGAGGTCGTCCGGTTTGTATTTTTTTTGAAAATGAGAACCGGATACAACCCCCATCCGGTTGTCTATTTTGACAACCGGATAACGAGACCATCCGATTTACAGTTTTTTGAAATTGTGAACCGGATGGGGGTGCATCCGGTTCTCATTTTCAAAAAATGTAAACCGGATGGCCTGGTTATCCGGTTGGGAAGGGGAGGGGTTTTATTAAAATAGGAGTATTTATGTAATTTCATGAAGGGCAGCTATGAAATAAAAAAATTATATGGGGGTGCAGGAAGAGGGTACGGGGGTGGAGGAAGAATTTGTCTAAACTTTTTTGTTTCCATTTTAAAAGAGGTTGTTAAGGTTTATATAGCAAATGTCATACTTTGTGTCACACAAAAAAAAAGCCATTGATGATTTTGATTTTCTTATTATGGGACTTACCTAGTTCTATTCTGTAACTAAAAGGAAAGATGATTAATCCCAAATATGAAAGGGAATTGGAAATTGAGTTCTCCAATTCTGCGAAAAAAAAGACATAAGTTTTAAAGTTAAGGAAAAAACATTGATGACACCAAATCAGATTTTCCTCGTAGAAATAAATTATCTACTGAGTGGTAACCAAAAAGCTATTCAAAAAATGGACATGTCGTTTTGCGTCCATACTTTTCTCCAGCAATGTCAAAAATATTAAAATCTTCACTTTCTCCTTTAGTTTATTTTCTTAAATTATATAATCTGAGAATTTTTATACAATCTAGTACTAAAAAATGTATGATAGATTGTAAATTTTAAAAGATTGTGCAATTTAGAATAGACTTCTTAATTTTAAAGTAACTTCTGAATTTTTTTGAAGTGACTTTTGAAGTGCTTTTCTAATGGCATAATTTTGAAGTATTTTTTAAATAAAAAACTTTAAAATGTGAAATTCAAAATATTGACTTTCAAATTATATAATCTAAAAATATATTTTTTTGAAAAAAAATGATTTTAAGATTACATAACCTAAAAGTACTTATTTTTTGAAAAAACAACTTACAATCCCAAAATATTTTTCTAAGAAAAATAATTTTTGAATTTTATACTGAATAATTCTACAGTGATTATATTGGGGTGCAGAAAGAAAATTTGTTTCGGCCCATTGGATTCAATTTTTAAATAGACGGTACTTGTTTTCTGTGGTTCAGCTGTACTTAGGATCCACCGACATTTTGACTGTTTTCATAATCATTTGATATAAAAATAAATAAAAATTATAATATCTCTCTCTATATATATATATATATTAGAAAAATAATATTATTTTTTTTTTGAAATTATTATTTTATAAAACAAACTGATTTATAAGTCTATTATTCAACTAGAGCCAAACCTATTTAGGGTGTTAGAAAATGGGTTAGGCAAAAAATAATCTAATTCAATTTAAGCTATATTTTTTAGTTTATTTAACTCTTCTTTTTTAGTTTTTCGTGTTAGTCCATAGAACCCAAGCGATTTTAACCCTTATAGAAATAATTATATTTTTGAAATTTATTTTTTACTAACTATTCAAATAAAGGTATTCCATTTTGGTTGAATTAGAAAGAGAAATCTATTCAAATCCAAATAAATTTTAATTACATTATAGTATTTAATAATATTATTCCAAAAATGCCCTAGTGTTATTTGTAATGATATTTTTTATTATTATGGGTTTATAATTGACATTTTCACTTAAAAATACTGGATCATGATACGTCCACCATGCAAAAATTATCAGTGAAGATTTCGTCCTCTAACTCAATCTAAATGGTATTTTATGAAACTGGATTGAATTAATTTAAAAATAAAAAAACTACATGTTGTTTTGATCTTTGTGTGAATATTCAAAAAAACACCTCCCAAGTCATATCACATGCAAGGAATGAAAGTTATAGGAACTTATGGTACGAAAAGATATGCTCTATACTTAAATATGAGCTTCAATAACTAAGCACAAGTGATATTAAATAGACATTAATTCTCCCAAACTTGTTATTCAGAAAAAGAGTTGAAAGCATGTGAATGGGTAGGGCCAATGGAGGCTCCAACCATTCACTTCAAAAATGGTGTTATGGACCAGAACTTCTGCTTCAACTTCAACATCTACATGCTTTCAGATTCTATTTTAGAGAAATCAATGTTCTTTTTGGTAATTCAAATATTTGAACTTTATTCTATTCAAAATAAATTAATGCTAAGGACCTCTACAACGGGACTATAACCACATTAACCAGGAAGTGGGAGCTATAAATAATTTATAGTTCTTAAAAAAAATGGAAAAGAAAGCACATATTATTTTTACGTTTTTGTTTTTAATTTTGAAAAAATACATTATTTTTCTATACGTATAATGTATATATAGATTAATAGGACAACACTAAAAAAATCTAATTTAATGAACAATTTTCTTATATATTAAGATATCATTTATCCGAGTAAAACAAAATTGGAATCTCTTTTAAGTAGTATAAATAAAAAATTTAATTATGGTGCGAACATTCTTATTCGCAAATGAATTATTAAACCTTTTAGTCTATTTTTCCTTAAAGATGTACTATTTTCGTCATAGGCTAAATCAATTTTATAAATATTATTATATTTTTAAGTATTTTTCTTTTAATTTTTACATTTTATATAAATCCAAAAATATATGTATTTTTGTTAAAAAAATTATAAATATCAATACACAAATAACTTCTTGGTTTTTATTAAAAGACTATTAGAAAAATGGAGTAGAAACTATATCATTGATTAGTTTTTTATAAATAATATTCTTGATAAATATTTTGATTATATGGTAGATTTAAGACTTTAGGTAACAGCATGACGCAAACATTATGATAAGTGTGAATTATTCATTAAAAAAACGAGAATGTACATGAATATTTTGAACAAAGCTAATTGGAGAACTAAATAACAAGTTTCTATATATTTAGTTAACTAAGATTTGCACATATTATTGGTGTCTTAACATGTAAAGTAAGCTCACCAGCAGACAGACTAAGTTTCACTGTCATGAAAAAAATTTGCACAAAGTTAGTTTAAGAATTAGATGGCTTTTTGGTTTGCTATTGCCGCCATCTCCTGTTTCACTTTTGGTTAATATGTCCTTTTTGGTTTTCCAAACTCCATCTTAAAATCAAATCATTGCATGTAACTGCCTTCACTGTTACTGTCATTCTAATAACCTTACCTTGTTTCCTTTCTATTAGGCACCATTTCAACATATTTTTCTATGTTTATTTCTCCCATAAGTCACTTATTAGCATCAAGAACAAGCTATCTCCAAGAACCTTGTTTTAAGGCCTTAATTGAGCTCAAAGAAAGTGTGCCCCATTAATGTTTTAGTATTAGTATTAGTTAATGAAAGATGGATAGAACCTTTCATTTTTATGTTTTTGTGTCTGAATGAATTGAATGATTTGTTAGTAAGCAATGCTAGATATGTTATCTAATCCCTTCACCTTCTTGCTTCTAACTGCCGATGAGTACCACTTACATCTTCATCATGGGTTGTCAACACTTCAATTCAATGCATTTTCTTACTTATGATATTTCGCTACCAATTGTTTTCAAGAAAAATGTTAATATTTTATAACCAATAACACAATCTTTGTAAACCCCTTTTGTTGAAACACTTGGTTGTTTATACGTAAAGCTCCAATATATTCCATTCCTATGTCATCATCTTGTTAATATAATTCATTAATTTGGCATGCTTTATGCTGAACTATATATTTTTAATCTTGTACGGAGTCAACTACACCGGAAGAATATGCTCCATTCCTTTTGTCAAACGATGACAATTGTAAATGATGATAGCAACAAAAATAGTAATAGCGTTTTCATAACTATCAAATCAAACTCCCCACCAACCTACTCCAAACACTAGGCCCCTATAACAAATTAATCTTTAATCTATATATGGTTCAGAAAATATTGTTTTTTTTTGGACTTGTCTTCTTTTAATTCTTATAAGCATTATTAGCGAATATTTTCAAACAATACTTGATGCGATTTGTCCCAATACCTTTGGTCTTGTTCAAAAATTTATGACAAAAGTTATTTTGAAATAATAAATTAATAAAATTTTGAAAAGTCAAATAAAAAATTTTCTAATTCATTATCATTATAACTGTAACGATGTAATTGTACACACGAAGCGTAATAATAATAATAAGAAAAAGTCCGTGAAAGGAATGAGATTCACCGACAGTAGATAACATAAGATTTTGAGTTGGATGGTAGTGGAAAATGAGGAAGAAACAGAAATGATAAGCACTGGGAAGAGCAACAAAGAGGTTTGTATTATTCTTGTAAGTGTGAGTGTGGAATAGTGGTGGCAGAGGCACAGCATTTGAGGTAGCACAACATTAACAGCTCCCTCCTCAATCATCTATGGTCGGTTTCACTTGACAGACACATACGTTGCTACATCAATTCAAGGACAGTCAATAAATACGCACTCTTACAAATGCATTTACTCTTTCTTTCAATACTCAATTCTGCACACAGATTAAGGGTTATCCACTCTTAATAAATGAATATGTTGGTCTTCATGAGGTTAGTGTAAAAAATACAAAGCAAAGAATTAAGAAACAGTGATCAGAGAGAGATTATAAGTAAAATTTAAGATATAAATCAAGAAATTAAATGATTTTGTTTGGTGGTGTAGTATCTTTCTCTAAGTTTGATCTAAATAATCCACTGGTAAACATTATTATAGATAAAACACTGGGAGTTGTTTTCAAATGAAAAGCAACAAACTTATTATATGAAGGATTCAAGAAGCGGATTCCCTACGAAATAATGGACAACTTCTCTTACCCTACTACTTTTTTTTTTTATAGTTTTATCTTATATTAATTTGTCATTTTTTTTACCATATTGTTGTATTTTATTATGATATATTTCATTTAAAATTTTATATTTATTTTGAATATAAAATTATTAAAAGCGAAACATTTCTAGAATTAGATTTTAGAAACTAAAAAAGATTTTTGTCATATAAAATTTAATTTCTTTCTAAAGTAATTTTCTTGTGAAATCCTCTACAAATATTCACGGTGACAAAAAAAATCTCCGCATGAAAACCGTAAATTTAATAGAGTAAATTGTTCACAATGAGGGGTCAGGGCCTAAGTCTATATGTACGTTTGTCCTTGAATGTAGACAATTCTACTTACGGGGCCTTTTGTCCCTCATTTTTTTTTTCAATCATATATGGGATAATTAGTAACATATATAAATTATGCAATATATTATTTTGTAGTCTTCATTTATTATTATTATTATTATTATTATTTATTTTATAATTTTTTGCTATTTTAAATTTTATATTTATATTTAATTTGATAACAAAAAGTTACTTATTAGTCTTTTATATAAAAAGCATAAAGTAAAAAATACAAGGGTATAAAATAATGTTAATATAGAAAATCAAAACAATATTTTAAATTAGGTGATTTTCACGTTAAGAGACTATGTGTATTTTTTTCTCGTAAAAAAAATATATTTTAATACTTTAGATTCTATGATACATGACTTTGATTTTTTTTTTATATGAAAAACATTTATTTAGATCAGAAGAATGGTGATTTAAGGTTTCACTTTTTATGATTCTTTATTATAAGATATTTCTTTCTTGATGAATAAGATAGACAACAAATATATACTTATTAGAAAAGAGATAATTATCTTTACCTCAATGGTTTATAAATATATAAATCATATTATTATCTTAGGTCCATGAAATAACAATCATAATCATAAAATTATTTTTTATTTGCTTAATTATTGTCTTATCCTTAACTATTAATTTATTTACTTATTGGTCTCTTTAATTAACAAGTCAAATCTGTCTTACATGAGACATAAAATCTTGCATTCAATTGTCATACTCCCTTTCATATATCACAAACTAGACTTCTTCCTAACATGAATATAATTAGGAACTCATAATTAGGCCGACATAATTAATGTCTTTATTCAAGACAATATCTATTTACATTACTCAAACAAATATGCATGGGATCAAAAAGAACTAGTAATCAGAAATATATCATAATTGAGCTCAAAGTGTGACTCATTTATTATAAAGGAATCATAATACTCAATATACATTCTAATCAAAAATACTCATATTCATAACATGTGCAATAAATATTTTGAGTGTTAAAAGGTTTAGCTATAAGAAGTTTTCAGTTAATATGTTATATTGACACTCTTTGTTACTAAATTTCTTCCTTTAAGACAAAGTACTTCAACTTCATATGTTTAACACCTTTAATTTGTTGTTCTTGTAGGAAAACATTGTTGTAGAGTTATTATAGTACATTTTCAATAGCCTAACAATACTATCAATTTCAAGCTTTGAAACATCATGACCAGTTGTCCTAAATTGTAGCCTTACAATATGCTACAAATTCAACTTCCATGGAGGATGCAATAACAATAAGCTGCTTTACATTTTCTTACAATATTTCTCCTCATGTTAAAAGAAATACATAACCTAAAGTGGATTTTCTTGTATCCACACATCCAACAACACGAAGCTTGAATATCCAATTACTTCAAGATAATTAGATTTTCTTTATGTAAGTATGTGATTTTTTGTTTCCTATAAATATCTTAAAACTTTCTTTACAACTTTTCAATATTCCATTCTTGGATTACTGCTACTGATCTTTAGATATGTACACCAATCAACAGTTCCTTAAATCCAAAAGAAACAATATCATCATTAAACTTCAAATACCATTGGTGGAAAACTTGCTTAAGTTTATATATTGATTTCTTTAATTTACATGTCATGTGTTCATTTCCTTCATTTGAAAACCTCATTGGTTGGTCTATATAATCATTATTTTATAAATCTCCATTAGGAAAGACCGTTTTCACATCCATTTGATGTATTTCCAAGTCAAAATGGGATATCATTATCATGATAATCCTAAAGGAATCTTTTTGTAAGACAAGCAAAAATGTAACATTTTAAATTGTCATGAAAGACACATTTAGTTTTAAATACTCACTTATAACTAACTCTCTTGCAACCTTCTACCAATTCTAAAAATTTTCAAACATCATTATGCTTCTTGGACTTACTTTTCTTTTATAATATCTAACCATTTCTCAAAATTATTAGTGTGAAAATGAAACCATATCATAGTCATTAATGCTTAAGTCACTTTCTAATTCATATAAATATATCACATTATCATTCAAAATTGTTGATATGTTTTCAAAGACATTCTTAATGTTATCTCTTGTATATTAGCTATAGTACCAATCAAATGTTTTAAAGATATTTTAAGAATTAAGAACTGCGTTACTAAAACCAATGTTTAACAAATACATAATAATTTTTAAAACATACATTTATAAAAAACATGTTTAAAGAAGAATTATTTAACACACACATATAAACATATATATATATATATATATATATATATATATATATATATATATATAGTATTTGTGTGTATTTGTTCGATAATCATATATAATATACGTGTTTTCTTAACATACCAGAAACTTAATTGGAGAATTTAGTATTGACATTATGGATGGAGATGACGTAAAAATGTGTTAAAAAAGTTATGTTAAAATCAAAGCTTAAATAAGTTTTATTTGTTTAGTGTGTGATTAATTTTTACTTTGAGTATTTAATAATTTTTTAAAATTGGATATCTAATAAATTACATATTTTGATTTAAATCTCTTTCATGTCAACTTTACTGTTTACGCGTCAGTTAAATTAAAATTTATATCATAAATCTAGAATACTAATACTAAACATATGATTGTTATAAAAAAACAAGTTGAAGAAATAAAACTGAAATTTAAAAATATTTTAGGAATTAGTTAAAAGAGGAACCTAATATTATAAACAAAATATAAATAAATATTTTTCCAAAAACTAAAATTTTATAATTTTTTTTAAGTATTCAATTTAAATAAAATGATTTATTAGATACTTAAAATAAAGATAGTTAATTTATTGAAACCTAAAACCTAGTTAAGTTTAAAACTAAATGCAAACCAACCATTCTTATAGGGATTTCGTGTTTGTGTTTTTAGAGAAGGACTTAAAATTTAATCAAGATTTCTTTTGTCCTCTTAATTATTTCCTTGAATTTGATATCTTAAGTAAAATAAAACATATTCAATACGTTAAATCATAAAAGTATTTAATATATTTTACATTTAGTGCTAGAAAAAAGTTTAAATTAACTTCAAAAGACTAATAACGTAAAATAATATCATTATTTTTTTATTATAAGTAAATTGAAATGTTTTATGAATATATTTTCAATTTGAAAGATTTTTTTTCTAACTTAAAAAGAAAAAATGTTCTCTCGCTCTAAATCTTCCTTTAAAAACAGAGAAAAATGTTAGTTTTTTTTTCTTTAGATAAAAGGATAATTGGTAGAAATAGTACGATTAACGTCATGTATCAACAAAACAATTAATATTGATGTTAAATTTATAGTTTATTGATTATCTTTAATAAGATTGTCAATTTCCCCCACATATATATTTTTCTCCATCTTATAAGAAATAACTTTGGTTATTAAGATTTCAATTTTATATTTCAAATCTTAACTTTGTTTGGAAGAATGTAAGTGTATTTAACATATATCTCTTGACATAAAACATGTATAAGTGTACATGAGAGTTTGTGAAAATATATTAGTAATAAATTTTCTAAGATAACTTATTAAAACAGCTTACATCTTATTATTTTAATAAGTGCTTACTTAATAAGCATCAAGTTTTTAAATTAAATCGTGATCCTTAATTATATTTGAAATTAAGTGTTTATAAAAAATTAGTTAACTAACAGTTTGCTATCTGCAATTCAAACCAACTAGTACACGTCTCTTGAAAGGAATGTTTTTTTTAAAGGAATGTTTTTAATATAAATAAAATATAAAATATGTTTAAAAGCCTTTATTTATTAACAATAATTATAATTAATATTAAAATAAAAATATGGGAATCAAATTTTTTTGTGAGAAGTATTAATATCAATATTAATATTAATATTCTAATATCTAATTTAGAAGAAAAAAAACAAATTTATTATAATTGGACATGCTTTTAACGTTTTTCATACCTGCAATGTGATTTTATCTCGTGGATTTGAATTGGTTTTGCATAGTGAAGATGAGATGAAAGCGAAGGAAAATTGAACAGTGTGAATGGTTGTTGAATAATGGAATAAGAGAACGTGAAAAATGACCTAATTAAACTTAAAAAAAGACAATGAATGAAAGGTTCTGAAGAAACTTAAGATCAAAATTCCATTTCGTGCATACTTAGGTTGTATTCAGAGCATACGTATAGGGATGTTAACACCACATAATGATTGAAAACCAAGCAAATTAAAGCGTGATGTTATCCAAATGAGAATGACGTAGCAAAACCAATTCCTATTTCTTCACAAATAAAACACCAGCTATTTGTAAGTTCTTATTCACACAAGGAACCTTCTATCTTAAAATAATAATAATAATAATAATAATAATAATAATAATAATAATAATAATAATAATAATAATAATAATAATAGTTTTCTTACAAAACTAGCCCACTCTCCCATCAAATTTCTTATCCATATTTATTTTCAGAAGATCCTCCTTTCATTTCAAAACTATTTTAAATACCTAAAAAAACTACTAATTCTAATTCAAGAGAGGTTGCCGATTTAAGTGGTTGACTTATCATCTTTATTGCTGATAAAAAAAAATCATCTGTACATATAAATTAATATTTTACTATTTTTGCCTTGCAAGAAACAAGTTGTTTTAACTAATTTTATATAATTAACTGAAGTTACAATGCATAACTATTTATTAATATACAAATTGTAGTAGAAACAAATTAATTACAATAAATAAATATTTAGCATATAAAATCTATTTCATATTTATATTGAGATAGTCATATTGAGAACAATTAAAATATTTTTTTATCAATATAAATGTTAATTGATATTTTATATTTCAGTTAGAATATTTTTATATATTTTTTCAATGATGACATTTTTAAATATTTTATTGTATTTTGACAAGATAGGAGAGTTTTAAAAAATAGATAAATTTATAAGAGTAGATAAGAACATTTATTGTTAAAAAAATGGATAAATTTTAGGTTGGATGTGTTAGGCATAGAAGAAGGTTGGGTCCAATGGTCAAAACCGAAGATTTTAAACTTTGGTTAGTAGCATCTTGTTTAGAAAGTCACCTATATAAATAAATAATAATAATAAATAAGAAGAAGAATAATAATAATAGTTTTAACAGAAAAGTTAGAACCTTCATAGTTTGGCGTGGGAGCTTCAAAAGCGAACTGAACCAACGACAGTTAAGCCGAACAAACCTTACAAGTTCCAAACCAAACCAGAATCATATAACATCACAACAACAAACTAACTTAATTCTTAGAAGTTTTACTCACTCGCAGTCTCTGTCAGAGACAACACTCGCCACCAACACGTCACTCTGATCCTGATCAACGTCAAAAATGCCACAAACGGGTCCCACCGGAGAACCCATCCGTGGAGGCTCCGGTGGCCGCACGGTTGTGGTGGGGGTGAAGATGGACTCCCCCAGCAAGGAATTGCTCACGTGGGCTTTGGTCAAAGTTGCTCAGCCTGGTGACACAGTGATTGCTCTGCATGTTCTTGGGGAACAGGGTACTCGGTGAATTTCAGTTATTTTTTCTTGTTTTTTGCTTTGGATTTTTGTTTTTCAATGTGAAGATTGACTGGTGAAATGGGGTTGCGTAGAAACTGTGAATGGAAATGGGAAATCTTCGCTGCTCTCGCTTGTCAAGGCGTTTGACTCTGTTCTTGCCGTTTATGAAGGATTCTGCAACTTGAAACAGGTTCAATTTCTAAATCTTCTTTCTTTGTGTGGGCCCTTTTCAATTTCTATAAACGGAGTAAAATCATTTTGTTGTCTTCAAATTGGGTAGGAAATGCAGGACATAAAGAATAAAACTTTCCACTGAAAAACAAAAACGTCATTTGAAGTTGTGGAGTTGCTTCTTCTTTGAAGTCTCTGAAGAAAACATACTGAATTTTATGTTTTTCTTTTTTTTTGTTAGGTCGACCTCAGACTCAAAATTTGCCGTGGTTCATCGGTGAAGAAAATTTTGGTTCGAGAAGCAAAAGGTTCTTCCGCAACTCATGTTGTGGTCGGAACAACTCATGGTCTGCATAGAATCCGGTCATCTACCTTTGTAGCTAAATACTGTGCTAAAAAGTTGTCCAAGGACTGTTGTGTTCTCGCTGTTAACAATGGGAAACTTGTGTTCAAGCGTGATAGTTCGCCACCAAGTCTTGCTGACTTCCAAGGTGTCAGATTGTTCTTAGATTTAATTGTTGGGATTTTGATGGAGTTAGTAGAATTCTCATGTTTGAGTTTGTTTTCCAGGGATTGATCGTCAACACAAAAATGGTTTGATCGGTTCGATTCATTGGACACTCAGTAAGAATACAAAAGTTCTAAGTGATGACAATTCAGGGACGGATACTGATGAGAAGAAACCTGTCCAAATTTCAGATCACAGTTTAGCTAAGTTTTTTCTGGATTCTACAGAAACTGTTAGAAAACCATGCTGTTCAATTTGCGGCACAACCCTGGTATTGCCAGACCCTTCTTTTTACCAGTCTGAAGAAAGGTTTTCTGGTGATGATGGTAAAGAGAATTCCTTGGCTATAGTACCTGTGCAAGTGCAACCCACTGTTGCAGCAAAAACGGAATTCAAACCTGGTTGGCCACTACTACACCGTGGAATTTTATCAGACACACAATCCACTGATAGATCATTGATTCACCCCAAGATCTCCGTGGTCCAGTGGGCAATGAAATTACCTTCTAGAAATATTTCGTATGCTGCAGATCGTGATGAAAAGCCTGAAAGTTGTGATCAAGGTCTAGATCAACCTGCGGCTTTAGATAGGGAAAGTGGTGCTCTTGTTCCAGTAGATTTTGAAATAGGGAGAGCTTCTTCGCCAGAAGGCAATTCAAGAAACATTCCTAAAGAATTGGAGGGCCTTCATGAGAAGTACTCCTCCACTTGTAGATTGTTTGGGTACCAAGATCTTGTATCTGCCACATCAAATTTCTTACCGGGTTTGTTGCCTAGTTAGTTTGACTTAGCTCAATTTAACAAACTGGATTATTTTCCTTAATGTGGTTACTACTGTGATTTCAGAAAACTTAATTGGGAAAGGAGGAAGCAGTCAGGTTTATAGAGGCTGCCTTCCTGATGGCAAGGAACTTGCTGTCAAGATTCTGAAGCCTTCTGAATATGCATTGAAGGAGGTTATTCTAGAAATAGAAATCATCACTACCTTGCATCACAAAAACATAATTTCCCTCCTGGGATTCTGCTTTGAGAATGGCAAATTTCTTCTGGTTTATGATCTCTTATCAAGAGGAAGCCTTGAAGAGAACCTTCATGGTACCCAAATATGCATTTGCTATATATATCTATCCCCTTTTGTTTTTCTAGGTGGCGTGTTATTGACTTCCCTCTATTCCTTACCAAAATAGGTAATAAGAAAACTTCACTTGCGTTTGGTTGGTCGGAGAGATATAAGGTGGCAGTGGGTATTGCTGAGGCTTTAGATTATCTGCATTCTAAAGATGATCAATCCGTGATCCATCGGGATGTAAAGTCATCAAATGTGTTATTATCCGAGGATTTTGAACCCCAGGTATTTATCTTTTGATTACTTTGTAATTTAACATAATTTGTATCTATTTAGACACTTGACGTGCTTGATTTTCTTCAGCTCTCTGATTTTGGATTGGCAAAATGGGCATCAACCTCGTCATCACATATAACCTGCACAGATGTTGTTGGAACCTTCGGGTTTGTACATTTGAACCCCGCATAATCCCTCATTGGAGCACATGCTACAGAGAGATAATGTATTTGAAATGGTCCTAAATTATTATGTATTCTACTTATTATGCAGTTACTTGGCTCCTGAATACTTCATGTACGGCAAAGTAAATGATAAGATTGATGTTTATGCATTTGGTGTCGTGCTTCTTGAACTTCTTTCGGGGAGAAGGCCCATAAACCGTGATTATCCTAAAGGCCAAGAGAGTCTTGTCATGTGGGTATGTTTCTGTAGTCCTATACTCTAGCATCTCCTCATTCGCTTCTTTTTCCTAATCATATGCATTGTGGAAAAATATAACACAAACACACTTTCACAGGCAAGTCCAATTCTAAATAGTGGAAAGGTGTTACAATTGTTAGATCCTAGTTTGGGTGATAACTATGATCATGAGGAGATGGAAAAGATGGTCTTGGCAGCCACACTCTGTGTCAAACGTTCTCCAAGGGCTAGGCCTCAAATGAACCTTGTAAGTGGTCCACTTTTGACTTTATTGCATGTTGTGGGTTTCTATGTCATATCATATATAATAATAGACTCATTCGCTGCATATGGAGTGTAATTTCGTGGACAATGACCTGAATTTTTGCGTTTTTGCTTATCCTAAATCCTGTGGTACCTATATATCTTCATAGCGCACGCCTTAACTTTATCTTGTTGTTTGATCAGCGTAGCAATATTCTGTGACTTAGTCCTTTGTGGAAAATCTCATGTATTGATTATATTGGACCACAGATCTTAAAGCTCCTTCAAGGTGACCCTGAAACAATGAAGTGGGCAAGGTTAGAAGTTAATAACACTTTGGATGCAGCAGAAACGCTTGATGATGAGGCCTGTCCACCTAGTAATAATCTACAGTCACATATAAATCTTGCACTGCGTGATGTGGTGGATGAGTCGCTCTCCACGTGCAGTGTTGAGCAAGGTTTGACATTGGAGGACTACTTGAGAGGCCGTGCATGATGCTTTGACTGAGCAAAATGCTAGAAGAAGCTCTATGCTTTCTTTGTTCTTTTGCCTATTAACAGTGGCATCTTCTTTGGGTTTTAAATGGATTTAGGATGAGCGGTTGTTTGGGTGTGCCCTCCTCCTTTACTTAATAACCAGGAAACTAGGCCTTGTAAGTTATTATAGGCCAGTTCCCCCTTGTCACTCTATACTTCAAATGGTTTCTCTAAATTTTTTTCCCATGATCTCAATTTGATCATGTTTTGTAATATGTATTGGTAAAGAGACGAAGAAGTTGTATTTTAGAGCATAAGGATCATTACCATGCATCCAATCCAAACAAGGCCCTGTGATTTTTCAAGTCTCCACTCTTGTGCCTCTTTCTCAAATTTATTATTTTCAATATATAATTAAAATATTAATAAAATATAAATTAGGATCAACTCATTGAAAATATTGGTATCTTTCTACTTCATATAATAACATTCTCTGTTTTCAAATTACAGCCATAACTAGTTTTCCTTTTGTATCTTTATCACTCTGATATGCGACCATCGTCACCACTGGTTGTAGTGCTGTGTGCACCAATGCAGCATGCAGCACCTTGTAACCATAGTTGTTATAAAGTATTACACGCCATTGATTTGTGTACATGACAAGTCAAAATTATATATTTTATTTGTTTCACTACCATCTAAATCTATAATTTCTTTTAATATGTTAGATATTTATCATGACATTATGATAAAAAGTATCTTTAATTTGACTTTCATGCTCTGTTAATCAATCACGAATTCTAATTATGTAATAATTGTTTTAAGTCAATTAAGATGCGCTCTTTGTTTATGCAATGTGAAAGGGAAGAAACGTTTAGAAAATGCATAATTTTTAAATACTGATTTTTCTAGTTACTGAAAAAATTAAGTTTAAATATCTTTTTCCCCTTAAATTTGTGTAGAGTTTAATTTTGGTCCCTTAAATAAATTAATTTTTAGTCTTTTATTTTAGACATTGTCCACTTTTGATTCTTATTGAGGACTAAAACTACCACAAATTAGGGATCAGTCATGGATTATTCTCAAATTACTTTTAATATCATAAACAAACTTGACCGAGGTTCAAAAGATCAAAACAATATTTCATCTTGTTTTTTTTTTTTTTAAATAAAAAGTAGATTTTACATTTAAGAGTTTATTTTTTCCTGTTTACAAATATGTTACTTTGTTCTTTTGATCTATCTATTTTCTTAATTTTTTTCTATAATTTTTCTATTTTCAACTCATGGATTATATCGATGTTATGGTATTATTATTAACATATGTTCTGTTTTCCTTAGGATGAGGATGTTACACGATGCCATTTTTTTTTTAATGCAACAGGATATAATATTGGTTTTTTGTTCACTTTGATATATTTTTTCATATTAACGTTCAAAATAAATAAATAAAACATGTATTTATTAAAATGGGCAAATCTTGCCGTCACCTAGGTAAGCATGATTTAAAACTAGTCATACAAAATTGATATGTTGTTAATTTTAATTAAAGACATTAATTAAAATAATTTCTTATTTTACAATTATTTTTTAATGATTTGATACTATGTTTGTTACTTTTAACAATTAATAAACAAAATAATAATAATAATAATTACATAATAACAATTAACAAAATTGAATATGAATATTAAAACATACAAGTTTATTTTAAATTAAAACAAAATAACATAATGATAATAATAAGAAGAATAATTTTAATTAAATTCATAATTTAATTAAAATAAGAATAATGATAAGAATAATTTTAATTAAATTTATACAAATTTAATTTAAATAATAATTATTGAATCTACTTATTGTCACTTAATAATTAATATTATATTATTAAATATTATTTTATTTATTTATAAAATTTATTATATTACTATTATAACAATCATTATTATTGTTATGATTTTAATTAAATTTGTCAAAATATAATTACTATTAGTATTATTATTTCTTAGATAAAAATAATCATTATATTATTATTATCATTATTATTATTATTTTAATTTAATTTGTATAAATTTAATTAAAATTATTCTTATTATTATTATTTAAATTAAATTCATATGAATTATTATTATTATTATCATCATTATATTATTTTATTTTATTTTAAAATAAATTTGTATGTCTTAATTTTTTTTTTACAATTTTGTTAATTATTATTATGTAATTATTATTATTATTATTATTATTATTATTATTATTAATTTTTTGTTAATTGTAAAAATAACAAACATAGTGCCAAATAATTAAAAAATAATTTGTTAATTATTATTATTATTATTATTATTTTGTTAATTGTTAAATCCTAGCAAACATAGTATCAAATAATTAAAAAATAATTATAGAGAAAAACCATTTTAATTAATGTTTTTAATTTAAATAGTCAATATGTCACTTTTATTTGACCAGTTTAAAATCATGTCTATTTAAGTGACAGGATTTGTCCATTTTGATAAATAAACTTTTTTCACCCATTTTAAATATTAATATAAAAAAATACACCAAAATGAAAAAAAGCCAATAATATTATCATACATCATTAAATTTAATATTTTTGTGAAATTTGAAGAAGGAAATTAAAAATTAAAAAGAAAAACAATTATCTTAAGGGTGATTAAACAAAAACTACGTGAATGAAAAGCGAAAAGCGGTAACTTGCATTAAGAAACACATAGTTAACGTTAAGTAAAATTTGCAGCTGGGAAGTAATAATAGATGAATAATTTTTATGTTTAAACACCAAATCAACAATTATAATTTTTCTCTGTCTTTCTTTCAGATCATGTCACTTAAATTGTGCATGGGTAAAATTGGAAGTGGTGTATCCATTTAAGAAACTTTACTTTCTTGCAGACCACAAAAAAGTTCCCACCAGTTATGTATGAGAAATCTTATCCATAGTAGAAGGTCCAAAGCTACTGAAACTAATATAAATGCAATCACCACGAAAATTAAACCTTAGCAACGACACAACACAACACAAAACAACCTTGAGTCATGGCCACAAGTTGCTCCTACATGGTTTCCACCAAATTATCCATGTTGGGTTGGAGTGGAGGAAGAAGAGAATTCAGAAACCGGAGAACAGTTCTGGTCTCAGCCCAACAACAAAGCGATGTTCAGGAAGCAGAGGAGGAGAAGGTGAAAGAGCAGGAGCAAGTGCAAAGTGAGAAACCGAAGCCAAAAGGAACCAAACCAAGGCCAGTGGAACCTCAGGTGAATGTGAAGAGCAAAAACATGATAAGGGAATATGGAGGGCAGTGGTTGAGCAGCACCACACGCCATGTCAGGATCTTTGCAGCCTACATCGACCCTGTAACTTTTGAGTTTGATCAAACCCAGATGGATAAGCTCACCCTCATTCTTGATCCTACCGATGAGTTTCTCTGGAACCCTGAGACCTGCAACATGGTCTATTCTTACTTCCAGGAACTTGTTGATCACTACGAGGTACTTTCCTTAAACACAATTAATTTATTTTCGATTTGTTTGTCCTAGGTTAGTGTTATAATTGATTAACCAACAAAATATGGAACAAAAGAGGGTGTCAGATTATAGACATGTGCTTTAGGTTGTTGTGTGTGTTGAAATACTAACCTGTGATTATACAAAGCAGGGTGCTCCATTGAACGATTACACCCTTCGTCTGATTGGTTCGGACATAGAGCACTACATAAGAAAGATGTTATACGATGGGTTAATCAAGTATAACATGAATGCAAGGGTTCTCAATTTCAGCATGGGCAAGCCACGGATCATGTTCAACAATGATATCAAACCTGAAGTTGAAATTGAGAAATGATTTCTGAAATACACCAAGAAAATGGTTTGCATGTGATTGTTCTGTAAATTATAAAAACACTCTAATCCAACATTAGAGAGTTTTTGGAGTTGAGTGAAACTAGTGCAAACCAAAATATAGCTACAGATACAGAGTATTCTTACTGTCTATAATATAGCTTCTGTTCATCGCTTATGTTACTAAACTAATATAAGTTATCTTAAAACTTTAGTTAGTGGATAGATAATTAAATATCATAAGTATATTAACAGGTTTGATTATCCTGTTTATGCATATGAAAAACCTTTACTGGAAAAGTAAATTCATTTCAATATGTTTGAAAAGAGTAATACTATGAAGATACCTTATATTTATGTTTGGAAAGAGTAATACTATGAACATACCTTATTTTATGTTTGGAAAGAGTATACTCCTTCGTAATATTGATTAATAACATCACCCTACTTTCCTTGCTTCTGATTCTAATATGTTGTTTTCCCTACTTAAAAAAGTAAAAGCTACATTCTGAAATACTATACAAACATAACTATGAGTGAGAGATTGGGATGAAAAATGAAAAGTGGGGTAGTGGCTCATAATTGATGCTTAACTAGTTTTCACCTTTAAATATTGAATTTCTTTCTTCCTTGAACACCTTTTTCTTTAGTTTAATGGCACATTTCCATTTTAGAAAAGGTGAAGTAAAGTTGATGTTAAAAAGATAGTACGTGTCAGCAGAAAGGAAAAGAAATGGCATCATCACAAAATCTTTGCTCTTTTTTAGTGGGTCTACTTTACTAAAGTGGTTTTCTGTCACATACACAGAGGTAAAAACCTTCTTTGTAGAGCACTTGGGTTATAGTTCAGGCTTTATAATTTTTTGGTAGAGATTTAATTTTAGGCTAAGGAATGAAACTCGAGTCTAAGAGTATGCTTCTAGACTTAAAAGAGCTTTTTAAGAGAAACTTACATTTATGGACTTAAGAATGAAAGAAATTATTTTAATAGATAATATAGATGTTTTAGAAATTCACTTTTTTGGGATAGCATTTAAAAAGTAGCTTTCAAATATTAATTTTGTCTCAATACTAATGCAAAATAGTTGTTGAAAGATAAATGAAAATACTTTTTGTAGGAAAAAAAGTAAGCTTCAGTATCTAAAATTAATTCCTCTCAACAAACGTTACTTTTCATCGAACTTAACTCTTTCTGTGCCCCCACTTTTATTCGTGATCAAAAGGTTGCCAAACCAGGTGTGTTTGTACGGATAATAATAATAATAATATAATATTATGTATAATTTATAAAACTTTATATTTTTTAAAATAGGGATGATATTATACTCTATGCTAATATATAAGGTGTCACTTATAAAATCACTTATAAATATTTAGTCTCATATATAAATTGGGTAGTTTTAATGTGAAGAGGGTGTATTGGAGATCTCATATCAATTAAAGATAAGTATAATTCAAATTTACAAGATCTTTGTTAAGACTTTTATTCGGCAAGTGTACCGAGTCACAAGTAGTAGAGTAAGTTTTAGTAAAGATGTCGATTTCTCAGGGAACAGTTCTATTTTAGAATTTCAGCGTCACTGATCAGTAAGCGAGTTCAGTTTTGATGAGAGATTTAATTTGATTAACAATTACTACGAACATGCAAAATAAATTTATAAGCAGTAAAGAGTCTGAAATGATTAGAGAAACACCCTGGGATTGAACTCATCTAATCTTACTCATTTGTAACTTAATCAAATAATGAAACATAACACCGGTAACTATTCAGTTTTGACGCACATGCAAA